>Ga0102924_1000381_pt1 | contig 55322 bp, 49 predicted proteins | sample PaiPotPPM11metaG_FD_80116 | JGI IMG/M metagenome (GOLD analysis project Ga0102924, IMG submission 80116) | Iron sulfur acid spring bacterial and archeal communities from Banff, Canada, to study Microbial Dark Matter (Phase II) - Paint Pots PPM... ... | reverse complement strand
CCGGGCGTCGGCGAGCGTCCCGGGGGCGGGGTCCCGCGGGAGCTTGGCCTCCTCCGCCGAGCCCACGGCCGCGACCCTGGCGTTCACCAGCTCGACCGCGGCGAAATCGCGCGGCAGCACGTAGCCGAACTCCTTGCGGCACCGGTCCTCGAACCGGTCGACGATGGCCTCCAGGTCGGACTCCGAGCCGGGCACCCCGTCGAGCGTCAGGTTCATGTAGGAGGTCTGCCCGTAGTAGCGGACGTCGACGGACAGCTCGGTGGCCCGGTCGGCCTCGGCCACCTGCTCGGCGTCGAACCAGGCTCCGGCCGTGGCCAGCAGGTTCGCGTAGACCGAGGCCAGCTCGCCCGGGCCGAGCTGGCCGGTCTGCTTCAGCAGCGGGGCCTGGAAGTCGTCGCGCACGTCGACGTGCAGGATGCCGAGGGCCGAGGTGAGCCCGGGGGAGCGGGGCACGACGACCCGGGGGATCCCGAGCTCGCGGGCGACGTCGACGCAGTGCAGCGGCCCGGCGCCGCCCGCCGCGACGAGCGTGAAGTCCCGGGGGTCGTGGCCGCGCTGCACCGAGATCAGGTGCGTGGCCATGGTCATGTTCGTGTTCGCGATGCGCAGGATGCCGTTGGCCACCTCGAACGCGGACATGCCGAGCTGCTCGCCCAGGCCCTCCAGCGCCTTCGCGGCCAGCTCGGGCTGCAGGCTGATCTTGCCGCCGAGCGGCCGGACCGGCGACAGCCGCCCGAGGTAGAGGTGGGCGTCGGTCGTCGTCGGCTGCATGTTGCCCTTGCCGAAGCAGGCCGGCCCGGGGTCGGCCCCGGCGCTCTGCGGGCCGCTGCGCAGTGACCCCCCGTCGTCGACCCAGGCCAGGGTGCCGCCGCCGGCGCCGATCGTGACCAGGTCGACGGCCGGGAACAGGATCGGGATGTTCCAGTCCACCCGCCACTCCGAGACCAGCGTGGGCCGCCCTGCGGCCACGAGCGACAGGTCGGCGCTGGTCCCGCCCATGTCGAAGGTGATCACGTTCTCGTACCCGGACGCCCGCGCGCTCACCAGGCCGCCGATCACGCCGCCGGCCGGGCCGGACTGGCAGATCCGGGCCGGCACGCTGCGGGCGGCCCGGGTTGAGACCATGCCGCCGCCGGAGTGGGTCACGCCGACCTCGCCCTCGTAGCCCCACTCGCGGAGCCGGCTCACCAGCGCGTCCAGGTAACGGTTGATCACCGGCGCCAGGTAGGCGCTGGCCACGGTGGTCGAGGTCCGCTCGAACTCGCGGATCTCGGGCAGCGTGTCGGAGGAGGAGTACACGTAGACGTCCGGCAGCTCCTCCTCGAGGATCTGCTTGGACCGCGCCTCGTGGGCGGGGTTCATGAACGAGTTGAGGTAGGAGATCGCCACCGCCTCGATGCCGCGCGCCCGGAACTTGCGCGCCGCGGTCCGCACGTCCTCCTCGGCCAGCGGCGCGAGCACGTTGCCCTCGTAGTCGACCCGCTCGGCGGCCTCGAGCACGTTGCGCCCGCGGACCAGCGGCGGCGACGGATCCCAGTTCGAGTTGAACAGGTCGGGGCGGTTGGCGCGCCCCGCGCCGAGGACGTCGCGCATGCCGCGCGTGGTGAGCAGCCCGGTCTTGGCCGCCCGCCGCTCGATGATCGCGTTCGTGGCGATGGTCGAGCCGTGTCTGAGCTGGACCACCTCGGACGGTCCGATGCCGGCTGTCTCGAGCGCCGCCATCACCCCGTCGATGAACAGCGGCGGCGTCGAGGGCGCCTTCGCGAGCAGCGTCTCACCGGAGGACTCGTCGTACGCGACGAGGTCGGTGAAGGTGCCGCCGATGTCGATGGCCACGTGCAGCTTTCGCCCCATCCTGCCTGCCCCTTTTCCGCGCTTTAGGCTTTGGCTGCTCACATTCGTCGCGCGGCGCGGGCGGCACATCGGGATACTTCCTCAAACTTGCTGCGGGTTGCTCGCCACGCAACCCGCAGGGCGCGGCGGCGGCCGCTAGCTTCCGGCCTCCGGCCCGGCCAGCTGCTCGCGCAGTTCCTCGACGTGCAGGTCGGGAACGTCGAGGAAGGCGACGATCCGGCACGGGCAGGCCTCGCCGCCCTCGAACTTCCACGGGAACGCGCCGATCACGCACCGCGTGTTCAGCACCCGGTCGATGTCGCCGCCGACGTTCTCGGCGTGGATGCAGCCGCCGGGGAAGGCCAGGTAGTGCATGGGGAACAGGTCCTCGGTGATCTTCCGCCCGCTCAGGTGGTGGGTGTACTCGTACTCGCCGAAGTACTCCCGCGCGGTCTTTCCGACCTGGCGCTCGAAGCGCTCGGTGATGTCCGGGCGCATGTGCCGGATCGTGGTGTTGATCGGGTGGTCGCCCGACCCGGCGTCAATGCCCCACCAGGCGATCTCCATCTCCAGCATCCAGCGGGCCAGCTCCACGCCGCCGCCCGGGTGCATGCAGAAGTAGCGGACCAGGTCCTGCTGGGACTGGCCCTGGTAGTAGCGGTGGAAGCCGGTGTGGATGATCAGGATGTCGCCGCGCCGGACCTCGACCTTGTCCAGGATGTGCTCCGGCTTGATCACGTCCCAGTCCCGGCAGGTGTCGGACACGTCGACGATCACGCCCTCGTGCACCAGCTTCTCCAGCGGCAGCGAGGCCATGTCCTGGCCGCCGTCGGCGCCGTGCATCGGCCCGTCGAGGTGGGTCCCGGTGTGCAGCGAGGTTTCGATGCGCTGCGAGACGATCCGGTTGGTCTGCAGGGTCTGCGTATAGTAAATCCGCGCTCCCGGGTAGCCGACCCAGCCCGGGGTGTGCAGGTTCCATGGATGCGTCAGATCGACGAGCCGCACGGCTTACTCCTTGCTCTCCGGGCCTGGGCCCATCGGTAACGTCCGTTGACCGGTACAAGCTGTACGATATACCATGTATCGATGCCTGAGGGAGTGGACCTGCGAAACGTGCGAGTATTGCCCGTCCGGGGCGCGGCCCGGCCGTTCCGGCTCCCGAACCTGTCGTTCCCGGGCCCGGGCCTGCCGTTCTCGCGCCCGTGCGGCGCTGGCTTCCCCGGGCCTCATCCGGTCGGCCCCGGGCCGGGCCAGCGGCCGGGTCCGGCCGTCGGCCCGGGCGCCGGCGTAGCCGGGGGCCGATGAGCGGCGCGCTCACCGTCACCCTGGCGGGACCTGTGCCGCGGGACCATGAGTGCGTATCCTTCGCCCAAGTTGACCTGGACCAGGTGGCCGAGGCCGGCCTGCGGAACCTCTAGGGGAGACGATGAAGCCCGCGCCGTTCACCTACCACCGTGCGCACTCCGCCGACGAGGCGGTCTCGCTGCTCGCCGAGCTTGGCGACGAGGCCAAGCTGATCGCGGGCGGCCAGAGCCTCGTGGCCATGATGAACTTCCGGCTGGCCCGGCCGGCCGCGCTGATCGACGTGAGCAGGCTGAGCGAACTGCGCTACGTCCGTGCCGACTCCGGAGCGCTGCGCATCGGGGCCCTGGCGCTGCACCGCGACCTGGAGCAGCTGGCCGAGCCGGATCTGCTGTCCGGGTTCGGGGTGCTGCCCCGGGCGGCCAAGTACATCGGGCACTACGCGATCCGGGCCGCCGGGACGTTCGGCGGGAGCATCGCGCACGCCGACCCCGCGGCCGAGTGGTGCATGACCGCGCTGCTGTTCGACGCCGAGATCGTCGCGCGCGGCCCGGCCGGCGACCGGGTGATCGCGGCCGAGCAGTTCTTCCAGGGCTTCCTCGAGACCGACCTGCAGCCCGACGAGATGATCGTCGAGGTCCGGCTGCCCGCGTCCCGGCCGCACGCCGCGATCAGCGAGTTCGCCCGGCGGCACGGGGACTTCGCGATCGTCGCGGCGGCGGCGGCGGTCGACCTGGCCGGCGGTACGTGCCAGGACGCGCGCGTCGTGCTCGGCGGGGTGGCGGGCACCGTCCAGCGGGCCCGCGAGGCCGAGGCCGCGCTCGTCGGGTCCGGCCTGAGTGCGGAGGCGATCGCCGCCGCCGGAGCGGCGGCCGCGGCGGCCGCGGATCCGCCCGACGACATTCACGGCAGCGCCGAGTACCGTCAGCACCTGGTCCAGGTCCTGGTGGGCCGGGCACTCCGGGAGGCGATCTCGGATGCCTGACCCGGCCGGGCCCGCCCTGACTAATACCGCTCCGCCCGGGGACGGCGGGGCCGCCCCCGGCGGCCGCTGGATCGGGCGGCGCGTGCCGCGGACGGAGGACCAGTACCTGCTCACCGGGCGCGGCAGCTTCGTGGCCGACGACGAGCCGCGCGGCACGCTGCACCTGGCCATCGTGCGCAGCGACGTCGCCTCGGCCGAGATCGAGGGCATCGACGTGTCGGCCGCGCTCCAGCTGCCCGGCGTGGCCGCGGTCCTCAGCGCGGCCGACCTGACCGGGGTGGCCCCAATGCGCGGCGTCCTGGACCGGCCGGGTTTCGTCCCCACGGACATGCCGATCCTGGCCGCCGGGCAGGTCCGGCACGTGGGCGAGCCGATCGCCGCGGTGCTAGCCGATTCCGCCTACACGGCCGAGGACGCGGCCGAACTGGTCGACGTCGGGTACGCGCCGCGGCCCGCGGTGGCGAGCGTCGAGATGGCCCTCGCCCCGGGAGCGGCCGCCGTGCACGACGCCGCCCCGGACAACCTGCTGGTCGACATCTCGCCGGTGGCCACGCCGGGCCTGGAGGAGGTCTTCGCCGGGGCCCCGCACGTGGTGGAGGTGGCGGTGTCCACCGGCCGGCTGTCCGCCGCGCCGCTGGAGGGCCGGGCCTGCCTGGCCAGCTTCGACGAGCGGACCGGGCAGGTGCTGCTCCGGACGTCCAGCCAGATTCCGCACACGGTCCGCACCGGCGTCGCCCTGTCCCTGGGGCTCGACGAGCACCGGGTGCGGGTGATCTCGCCGGACGTCGGCGGCGGGTTCGGCCAGAAGTGCGTGGTCGCCCGCGAGGAGGTGCTCGCCGCGGCCCTGGCCCGGCTGCTGCGCCGGACCATCAAGTGGGTCGAGGACCGGCGCGAAGGGCTGACCTCCGGATTCCAGGCTCGCGAGCAGTCCTACCGGGTGCGCGGCGCGTTCGCGGCCGACGGTGAGCTGCTCGGCCTGGACGCCGACATCTGGTGTGACGTCGGCGCGTACTCCTGCTACCCGGTGACCTGCGGCGTGGAAGTGCTGATGGCGGCGAACGAGTTGCCGGGCCCGTACCGGGTGCGCGGCTACCGGGCCCGTTCCCGCGGCGTCGCGACGAACAAGACGCCGATCGCGCCCTACCGCGGGGTCAGCCGGCCGCAGACGGTCCTGGCCATGGAGCGGCTGATGGACGAGGCCGGGCGGGTGACCGGCGTCGGCGCGGCGCAGATCCGGCAGCGCAACCTGGTCGACGCGGCGGAGTTCCCGTACCGCAACATCATGGGCGCGACCTACGACCGCGGCACCTACCGCGAGTCGCTGGCGCGCTGCGCGGAGTTGCTCGGCTACGACGACTGGCCCGCCCGGCAGGAGCGCGCCCGCGCGGAGGGCAAGCTGACCGGGCTGGGCCTGTCCTGCTTCGTGGAGCCCACGGCCTACGGGACCGGCTCGTTCGGGCTGCGCAAGATGACGATCGTGCCCGGCTACGAGCGGGCCACCGTCCGGATGGACCCGAGCGGAAGCGTGATCGTCATGGTGGGCACGCACTCGCACGGCCAGGGCCACGCGACCACGTACGCGCAGATCGCCGCCGACGCGCTGGGCGTCGAGCCGGGCCGGATCTGGCTGCGGCAGGGCGACACCGAGCTCGTGCCGCACGGCTGGGGCACGTTCGCCAGCCGCTCGATCGTGGCCGGCGGCGGGGCGATCGCCCGCGCCTCGGCCGCGCTGGCCAGCCAGCTGAAGGACATCGCGGCCCACCTGATCGAGGCCGCGCCCGACGACGTCGAGCTGACCGCGGGCCGGGCCCAGGTGCGGGGTGACCCGGGCACGTCGCTGCCGATCGAGGAGCTGGCCCGGGTGGCCCACCACGCTGCGCACCTGCTGCCCGCCGAGCTCGGCCGGGGCCTGGAGGCGACCGAGTCCTACGATCCCGAGGGGACCTACTCGAACGCGACGCACGGCGTGATCGTCGAGGTCTCCCCCGACACCGGGGCCGTGCGGCTGGACCGGTACGTGGTCGTCGAGGACTGCGGCGTCATGATCAACCCGATGATCGTGGACGGTCAGGTGACCGGCGGCGTGGCCCAGGGGATCGCCGCCGCGCTGCTGGAGGAGCTGTGCTTCGACCCCGACGGCCAGCCGGTCTCGGGCAGCTTCGTCGACTACCTCGTCCCGACCGCGTCCGACCTGCCGGACATCGAGATCCATCACCTGTCGACGCCGACCCCGCGCACGCCGACCGGCGCCAAGGGGATGGGCGAGGGCGGGACGATCGGCGCCCCCGCCGCCGTGCTGAACGCGGTGAACAACGCGCTGGCCCCGCTCGGCGCGAGCGTGAACCGGATACCGGTCCGCCCGGCCGACGTCGTGGCCGCGATCACGGCCGCCACCCGACAATCCGCCGCGGCGCGGAGATGACACAGGAGATCGCAGCGTGAAAGACGTGCACCCGGTCTGCATCACGGTCAACGGCACCAAGCACGAGCTCACGGTCGAAGCGCGGCGCACCCTGGCCGACGTGCTCCGCCACGACCTCGGCTACACCGGCACCCATATCGGCTGCGAGCACGGCATCTGCGGCGCGTGCACCGTGCTGGTCGACGGGCGGCCGGCCCGGTCCTGCCTGATGTTCGGGGTGCAGGCGGACGGGCAGTCGGTCGAGACCGTGGAGGGGCTCGGCGCGCCCGGCGCGCTTGACCCGCTGCAGCAGGCCTTCACCGACCATCACGGGCTGCAGTGCGGTTTCTGCACCCCCGGGTTCCTGATGCTGGTCACCGCGTTCCTCCGGGAGAACCCGGCCCCCACCGACGAGGAGATCCGCGAGGCGATTTCGTCCAACCTCTGCCGCTGCACGGGGTACCAGGGCATCCTCAAGGCCGTCCGAGCCGCGGCGGACGCCGCGCAGGACCGCTGATGGGCTACGTCGGCGCCCGGGTACCCCGGCTCGAGGACCCGCGCCTGCTGGCCGGGGCCGGCCACTTCGCCGACGACGAGAACCGGCCCGGCCAGCTCTGGATGCGGATCGTGCGCTCGACCGTGGCGCACGCCCGGCTGCGCTCGGTGTACGTGGCCGAGGCCCTGGCCGTCGACGGCGTGCGGGCCGTGCTGACCGGCGCGGACATCAGCCTGCCGGCCATTCCGATCCGGGTCGGGCCGAAGGCCGACGATCTGCAGCCCTACCTGCAGTCGGCGCTGGCCCGGGACCGGGTCCGCTACGTGGGGGAGCCGGTGGCCGCGGTGCTGGCCGACGACCCGTACCTGGCCGAGGACGGCGCCGAGCTGGTCGAGATCGACTACGAGGAGCTCACCCCGGTCCTGGACGCGCGGGCCGCGGGCCAGGCCGGGCAGCCGTCGCTGTTCGACGGGCAGTCGAACGAGGCGGCCCTGGTCACCGCGTCGTTCGGCGACGCGGCGGCGGCCTTCAGCACCGCGGCGCGGGTGGTCGAGCTCGAGGTGTCGGTGGGCCGGCAGACCGCCGTGCCGATCGAGCCGCGCAGCCTGCTGGCGTCGTTCGACGCGGCCGGGGAGCAGCTGGAGATCTGGGGCGGCACCAAGGTCCCGCACTTCAACCGCCGGGTACTGGCCGCCGCGCTCGGCCTCGAGCCCGGCCAGATCCGCGTCCACCGCAGCGACGCCGGCGGCGGCTTCGGGGTGCGCGGCGAGCTCTACCCCGAGGACCTCCTCGTTCCCTACCTGGCCCGCCAGCTCGGCCGGCCGGTCAAGTGGACCGAGGACCGGGCCGAGCACCTCATGGCCGTCAACCATTCCCGTGATCAGCTGCACCGCATCGCCGGCGCGTTCGACGCCGAGGGCCGGCTGCTCGGCATCCGGGACGAGATCTGGCACGACAACGGCGCCTACCTGCGGACACACGGCCTGACCGTGCCCGAGCTGACGGCCAGCATGCTGCCCGGCCCGTACCGCATGGCGGGGTTCGAGGCGGCGGTGCACGTGGTTTTGACGAACAAGACCCCGTGCGGGACCTACCGGGCGCCCGGGCGCTACGAGGGCACGTTCGCGCGCGAGCGGTTGCTCGACGCGGCCGCCGCCGAGCTTGGCCTCGACCCGATCGAACTGCGCCGGCGCAACCTGCTGACCCCCGCCGAGCTGCCCTGTAACCGCGAACTGCGCGCGCTCGGCACCGATGTGGTGCTGGACGCGGGCGACTACCCCGGGCTGCTGGAGCGCGCGGTGGCCGAGTCCGGGTACCGCGCCTGGGAGCGCGAGGCCCGCGACCGCCGGGCCGCGGGGCGGCTGGTCGGCGCGGGGGCGGCGATGTTCCTGGAGAAGAGCGGGCTGGGGCCGTACGAGGTCGCGGAGGTCGAGGTCACCCCCTCGGGCCAGGTGTGCGTGGCCACCGGCGGCACCTCCCTGGGCCAGGGCATCGAGACCGTGCTGGCCCAGATCACCGCGGACGCCCTCGGCGTCGGACCGGCGGATGTGACGGTCATCCCGGGCGACACCGGCCTGCTGGGTGACGGGCTCGGCTCCTGGGCCAGCCGCTCCACCGTGGTGGGCGGCTCGGCCGCCCACTGCGCGGCGGAGGCCACCGCAGACCTGGCCCGCCAGGCCGCGGCCGTCTTGCTCGACGCGTGCCCCGAGGACCTGAGCCTGCGCGGCGGGCGCCTGGTCACGGCCCCGGCCGGGGACGGGCCCGACGGCGTTTCGCGCTCGGTCACCCTGGGCGAGATCGCCACGGCGCTGGCCGGAGGGCCAGCAGGCCGGAGCCTGCCCGCAGGCCCGCTGCGGGCCCGCCGGGAGTTCGCCGTCGAGCACATGACCTACCCCTACGGGGTACACTTTGCCCAGGTCGAGATCGACCCGGGGACCGGCGCGGTCGAGGTGCTCCGGTACTTCGTGGCCGGAGAGGTGGGCCACGCGATCAACCCGGCCACCGTCGAGGGGCAGTTCGTCGGCGGCGCGCTCCAGGGGATCAGCGGGGCGCTGCTGGAAGAGGTCCAGTACGACTCCGCCGGACAGCCGCTCACCGCGAGCCTCATCGACTACCTGCTCCCGTTCGCGAGCGAGTCCGTCGGCGTGGTCACGCTGGTGGCCGAGGACCACCCGTCGGCATCCAACCCGCTCGGCGCCAAAGGCGCGGGCGAAGCCGGGATCACCGCGACCGGCGCGGCCGTGGCCAGCGCCGTGGCCGACGCCCTGGGCGCACCGGGCATGGCGCTGCGGCTTCCGATCAGCCCCGAGCGGGTGCGGGAACTCCTCGCGGGACAAGCCCGTTGATGGGCGGCACGCGCGGGCGCGCACCGGGATATCCGCAGGTAAGAGCCGGGCAACTCGGACTGGCCGAGGTAGCGCGGGATCCGGCCGCCGGGCTGCGGGATTAGCCGGGTTAGCTGGCCGCGGAGCCGAGATGCGGGATCGCGCCGAGGATGTGCTGCTGGGTGACGGCCTGCGCGGCCGCGGCGTCGCGCCGCTGGAGCGCTTCGATCAGCTGCTTGTGCTCGGCGATCGACTCCTCGCGCGGACGGGCCATCTGCGGCCCCTGCGGGAACGACTGCCACAGCAGCCGCATCAGCGCGACCAGCAGCGGAGAGCCCGCCATCTCGTAAACGCGGAAGTGCAGCGTGCGGTTAATGTCGTTGACCTCGTCCGGAGACAGCGACACGTCGGCGAGCCGCTCGTTATACGACTCAAGCTCGCGGATGTCGTCGTCCGAAATCTTCGGCGCGGCCAGCGAAGCGGCCAGTCCTTCGAGCGCGGCGCGGATCCGGTATTTCTCCTGGAGACTGCCCACGTCGGCCTCGATGACCGTCGAGCCTCGGTGCGGGTCGTACCGGACCAGCCCCTCCGACTCGAGGCGCCGCAAGGCCTCCCGGACCGGAGTCGGGCTGACCCCGAAACGATCGGCCAGATCACGCTGCCGGAGCGCCTCCCCGGGCGCGAGGTCGCCAGTGATGATGAGTTCCCTGAGCAGCGCGGCCATGAAGTCGGTTTTGCTCAGGTAAACGCCCCGGGCAACCGGAGGCCCGGTCGGCCATCCCTGGGGCGTGGCGCTTTCGGCCGTGTTCATAACAATCACATACTATATCGCAAAGTTGGCCGTGCGCATCATGTCGCGCACGGTCACGGCTTGTGGGAGGTGACCGGACAAGCGTGTTTCCGAGTGCCGTTAATAGCAGCCCGTTGACCGTCAGCCTGAGCAGCCGATCCCGGCCGCCTGGGCCACCGCTGTCACCGGGCCTGGGCCTGCGACCAGGGAGAATGACCTCATGGTCGTGAACCCAAACGACAGTCAGCCCGGTTATGAACAAGACCTGACCGAAGAGTGGAGTGGTTCGGCCGAACCCGCGCCGCCCGTCGAACTGAGTCGGCCCGCCCCGGATCTGCCCGCGGATCAGGAGCGATCGGCCCAGCCCTGGCTGCTGCTCGTCTATCGGGTCCCTCCCGAGCCGAGCCGCTTTCGCGCCACCGTCTGGCGCCGGATCAAGCGACTCGGTGCCATATATTTGCGCAGCTCAGCAGCGGCGTTGCCGAAGAGCGCATCCGCCGAGATGGCGATGCGCAAGCTACGCGGCGAGATCATTGACATGTCCGGTAGCGCGGTCCTCTTGTCGTGCGAGGTCCTGGCCGGCGAATCCGATATCCGGGACGCGTTCCAGTCGGCCAGGAATGACGAGTACGGTGAAATCGTCGACAAATGCGCCGACTTCGTCGCGAGCATTGACAAAGAATACACGGACGACCACTTCAGCTACGCCGAGCTGGAGGAAAACGAGGTCGACCTCGTCAAGCTCCGAAAATGGCTCCGCCGCGTCCGGGACCGCGATGTTTTCGGCGCCGAAGGCCTCCAGCCCGCCGTCAGCGCCCTGGCCGAGTGTGAAAAGAAGCTGGACGCCTACGCCGCCCGCGTCTACGCCCACGAAGCAGCCGGCCACTAGCGCCCCGCCCCGACCCGATTCACGCCCCGAGACAGACCTACAGGCTGGCCCGGTCCAAGGCATCGGGACGGCGCGAGGCCCGGACCTTGCCACCTCCCGGGGCCGACCACGACCCGTCCAGTCCCAGCTCCCCGATCCCATGTCCCGCTCACGCCGCGGTACCCCGGGCGGGCCGCGCCTGCCCGCTGGGCCAGCCCTCGCCTGAACCCGCCCCCGCCTGATCGCGCCTCCGCGTGGGCCGACGGGTCCGATGGGTGCGTGCCTGGCGTAGCCAGGTGCATCAGACGCGCATTCATGGCCCGCCCCGCCCAGGCGGCCCGCCCCAGCGCGCCCGGTTCTCGACCCCACCAGCCACTGCAGCACCAATTGCCCCAGTTCTCCCAAGCCACTCGCCCCTCGCCCTCGGCACGGACGCGCCGGGTCTAGGTGTGCCCGAGCGCATGTCCCGCTCCCGCGCGACCACCGACCGGGCGGCCCGGCCGCGCCCGACAGGCCCATGAATGCGCGTCTGGTGCACACCTGCGGGCTGTTCAAGAGTTGAAAACTGCCGAACCGGCATATTCCGGGCACAGCCACCGACCGGGCCGGTAAACGGACACCGGCCGTTCCATGATCGTGGTTGATCCGGTGCAACCAGCGCAACCAATCAACCACGATCATGAAGCCGGGGGGTTCCGGACTGTCCGGAACGGACACTCAGGCAGGCTTAAACCAGTTAAGCCAGGCGCTCGCCAACTGCCGGCGTCCCGCCTCGGCCGAGCCGGGCCGTCGGCGATTCTTGAACAGCCCGCCTGGCCACACCAGACACGCATCCATACGCGGTCACCCGCTTCATGCGCGGTCACCCGCCTGCGCGGCCATCTACCGCCCGCGCGGTTTGCATTTACTAAACGGTTTAGTATCTCGAGCAGTGCTGGAGATCGGGAACCCGTTCGGGTCAGCCACGTCGGCTTGTCGGCTAAGTGCCAGGTGTGACCACCCCAAGGTGCGTGCGCTACCGCCATGAGGGCCGCGACGGGGGAGGTGCGCCTAGCCCCGGGGGCCGCTGTCAGCGACTTCGCGCCGCGGTCCGCACCCGCCTGGATCCTTCGGTCCGCAGCCACCTGCGTCCTGGGCTGCCTGCGTGCTGGGCTGCCTGCGTGCTGGGCTGCCTGCGTCCTGGGCTGCCTGCGTGCTGGGCTGCCTGCGTGCTGGGCTGCCTGCGCCTTGATCCTGGCAGCCTGGCCCGCTGACCCGGCCTTGATTAACCTTGATGATATATCATATAGTGGTAACATAACTAACGTCACCTCTTACAAGTGACGATCGTTTGAAAGATCATGAAAGGCCTGGTCTGGGTGCTGCCGGTGGTTCGATCCGAGGGGAGCCCGGGCCCGAGCCCTTGCGTACGAGTTGGGCTGCGTGAGCGCCGGTGAACCCTGGAGAACAGCTGCGGGAGGCCGCCGGGGCCGCCCAGTGCCCGCCCTGGTGCGTCAGCGATCATGCTGCCGAGCTGGGGGAGGCCGCCTTTTATCACGCCAGCGCGACGGATTCGCTGATGATCTCCGGTTCGGCCGGACTGCGCCGCGTACGGCTGGAGATTGAGACGGCTCAGTACGCTCCCGAGGATTCTGGCGAAGGGCCCTGGATCCGAGTGGTGGAAATCGCGCTGCAGGAGGGCAACCGATACCGGCTGATCGGACTGACGCCCGATGAGGCCCGGAAGGCGGCCCGGATGCTGGTCCAGGCCGCGAACAGGATCGATCATGGCGTCGCCGCCCATCCGGGACGCAATCTCACATGATCACGACGGCAACCAGGAAAGGTGGCCCATGTCCGCTTCCCCGCCCGACGGCGAAGACCTGAGCATCGTCCTCGAGGAGCATTTCCTGCCCCCCTCGGTGCCGGAGCCAAAGAACGAGCGGGGCATCCTCCACTCCCTTCACGACGTGGAGGACCGGCGGCTGGAGATGATGGACGCCTGCGGGATCGAACGCATGGTCCTCTCGATTCGCGCCCCGGGACCCCAGGGAGTGCAGGACCCGGCGGAGGCGAGCCGCGCGGCCCGGGAGACGAACGACTACCTGGCCGGCGTGATCTCCCGGCACCCGACCCGGTACGCGGGATTCGCATCGATCGCCCTGCACGATGCCGACGGCGGCGTCGGGGAGCTTCAGCGGTGCGTACGTGAGCTGGGCTTCGTCGGCGCCATGATCAACGGGTACACGAACGGTCCCGAAGGCTCGGCCATCTACGGTGACGCGCCGGGCGCGCTGCCCTTCTGGGAGGCGGCCGACGATCTCGGCGTCCCGGTCTACCTGCATCCACGCCGACCGCTACCGGCCCAGGTGGCGGCGTTCGGCGGGTACCCCGAACTGTGTGATGCGCCTTCCACGTGGGCGTTCGCCACGGAGACGGCTCTGCACTCCCTTCGGCTGATCCTGTCCGGGCTTTTCGACCGGCTGCCCCGCCTCCGGATCATCCTCGGCCATATGGGCGAGATGCTGCCGGTCGCGCTGTGGCGGTTCGACAACCGGATCCAGATCGAGTGCCCGAAGCGGCTCGCGAGATCGGTCACCGAATACTTCCTGGAAAACTTCCTGATCACGACCAGCGGCGTGCTCGACGACCTGGTTCTCGACTTCGTGGTGAAGAAGCTCGGGATCGACCGGGTGCTGTTCTCGGTCGACTACCCGTTCGAGGACGCGGCCACCGCGATCGAATGGCTGCGGGGGACGAGTGTCCTCGACGAGGATCAACGGCGCCGGATCGCCCGGCTGAATGCCCTGGACGTGCTCTGGAACACGCCCGCGCGGGTCAGCGGCGACGGCCAGGCCGCGGCGGCCGGACTCGCCTAGAAGCCACCGCCACGCCGCGCGTTGGCGAGCCAGCCCCGGCCCGGGCGTCAGCCGTCCAGGTTCAGCAGCCGGGCGGCGTTCGTCCGGAGCACGGCCTGCGTCACCTCGCCGGGCAGGCACCGGCGCACGAGCGCGAGCGAGTCCGCGGTCGGGAAGTACGGGCAGTCGCTGCCGTAGAGCATGTGCTCCGGCCCGTAGAAGTCGAGGGCGAAAGCCAGCGTCTCCTCGCTCTGGCACATCGTGTCGGTGTAGAAGCCCTTGAGGATCTCACTCGGCGGTTGCGGCAGTTCGTGCCCGAGGCACCACGGCTTGGCGTACGAACCGTCGATGCGCTTGGCCAGATACGGCAGCGTGGCCCCGCAGTGCGGGTGGACGACCGGCAGGGACAGCCCGTCGAGTATCCCGCTCAGCGCGAGGCGCAGCGCGGCCAGGCTCGAGTCGAACATGTACGCCACCATGACCTCGAGGCCGAGATCGACGGTGTACGGCGCCAGGAGCGTCCGCCCCGGATGCAGGAACAGCGGCATCCCCAGGTCCGCCATCTTCTCGTAGACCGGTCGCAGGTAACCGGAGTCGACCGGCGCACCGCCGATGTTGGAATGGATCAGCGCGCCGCGCAGGCCGAGTCGCGTCCCGGCGTCCTCGACTACTTCGAGCGCCGCGGGGCCGTCTTGCCAGGGAACGGTGGCCAGGCCGAGGAAGCCGTCGTGGCGTCGCTGCGCCGCCGCCCGTTCCTCATTGATCGTCACGGCGAGGTCCCGGGCCTGGCCGAGCGGGAGCAGGTCGACGTCGCCGAACGAAGCCGAGCTCGACACGACCGTCCCGACGCCCGCGTCGCGCATCTCATTCAGCAGGATCTCCAGTTCGACGAAGCGGAGCGGCAACGTCACCCAGGAGCCGGGCATGATCTCGACGGCGTAGGAATCGCCGGCCCGCCGGCAGGCCGGGTAACCGTCGCTCTCGACGTACGCCTCCATCAGGGCTCGCGGGTACCAGTGCGTGTGTGTGTCGATGACGTCCATCGCACCCCTTACGTGCTCGCGGTTGGTCGGGCTCGGATCAGGCGGTGAGCAGGCCGCCGTCAATCGTGTACGCCTGTCCCGTCACGCTCGCCGCGGTCGGGCTGGCCAGGTACAGGCAGAGGGCGGCGACCTCCGCGGGGTCGACCAGCCGGCCGGTCGGGACGCGGGCCAGGAGCATGGCCGCGGCTTCGTGCTCGCTCACCGCGCGCAGCCGCGCCTGTTCGGCCACGAGCGTGGTCATCATGTCGGTGTCCACCCAGCCGGGGCACACGGCGTTGACGGTGATGCCGGCCGGGGCGACTTCGAGAGCGGCCGAGCGGGTGAAGCCGAGGAGGGCGTGTTTCGTGGTGTTGTACGGGCACTGGTACAGCGACCCGGCCCGCCCGGCCGTCGACGCGATGTTGACGATGCGGCCGTACTGGCGCTCGCGCATGTCCGGCAGCACGCCGTGCGTCATGCGCACGGCGCCCAGCACGTTGACGTCGAACAGGTCGGCGTAGACGGCCGCCGGGAAGTCCTCCAGCCGCCCCGCGACGTGCCGGCCGGCGCAGTTGACGAGGATGTCGACCGCCCCGAGTTCCGTCCGGACCTCGGACAGGGCCGCCGCGACCGACGTGTCGTCGGTGACGTCGCAGGCCACGGCCCGGCTGGCCGGGCCGTGGCCCCCGGCCGCCGGCGCGTCGGCACGGAGATCGGGGCCCCGGGAGAGCAGCGCCACGGCGGCGCCCGCGGCCGCCAGCTGATCGGCGATGGCCCGTCCGATGCCCCGGCTCGCGCCGGTGACCACGGCGACCCGGTCGTCCAGCATGCCCGGCACGATCAGCCTCCCTCGGTGATGGCGGCGGCCACCGCCGCCGTATCGGCCAGATCGGGCAACACAACGTGGGCGCCCGCGGCCCGCAGCTCGGCGGCCGGGGTCCGGCCGGTCGCCACCCCGACGCACCAGGCCCCGCTGGCCAGTGCGGCCGCCACGTCCAGGGGAGTGTCGCCCACCAGCACGGTGGCCAGGCCCGCGAAATCGCCCCCGTAGGCCCGCGTGGCCGCGCGCCGGGCCAGCGGAACCAGGTCCGCCCGGTCGGTCGAGACGTCGCCGTAGGCGCCGATCGACAGATCAAGCCGGGCGTCCAGGCCGAACGCGGCCAGCTTGGCCGCGGCCACCGCCGGCAGGTTGCCGGTCAGCACCGATTGCGCGGCCACGGTTCCCGGGCTCGCGGCCACGGCGGCCAGCGCGGCCGCGGCTCCCGGCAGCGCGCGTCCTCGCGCGGCGGCCAGCTCGGTCATGACCGGGGCGGCGGCGGTCATCCCGGTCAGGAACGCCTCCAGGTGCCGTTCGGCATCGTCTATCCCGGCCAGGACGAGCAGGTCGGACACGATCGCCCGTTCGGTGCGGCCGGCCACGGGCGGGATGCCCGAAAGCTCGCGGCCGAACAGGTCACGCAGCACCAGCCGGTAGAGCTCAGTGCCCGCCCCGCCCGAGTCGACCAGGGTGTGGTCGACATCCCACAGGACCAGCCGTCGGCGCTCGTCGCGCCCGCTCACCCGCGCATCAGCGCCGTGCGGAGAAGCGGCAAAGGGGACCTCCTGCCAGGATGACATTAGATATATCATCCTTCACGCGCCGGGCGAGGGGCGCCCGCCGGAACCGCGCCGGGGGAGGGCCGCCAACGGAACCGCGCCGGAGGGAGGGCGGCCACCGGGGGCGCGGGGCGAGGTGGCCACCGGGCTCATGGCGCAAATCAAGAATGCTTTGAACGTCCTCGGGGGTACCGGCCGTTGGGCCGGCTGACTGGTTCCGCGGTGCCCGCTGGGACGCGCGTTCGGCGGCTGAGTCTGGGATCCGTGGCGTTAAGGGGCGGCGGGGCGGGCCAGGTGTTCTAGGCGGTCGGCCGCGGTGGAGGCGCCGCCAGCGGCGGTGAACGAATCTCCGACGCGGCGGGCGGCGGCGGCGTAGCGCGGGTCGGCGAGGACGACGCGCACCGCGTCGCGTAGCTCGGCGGGCTGCGGCGGCCGGTACCGCACCAGCCGCCCGGCGCCCGCGTCTACGACCTGCCGGGCGATCAGCGGCTGATCGTCCCGGATCGGGGCCAGCACCAGCGGAAGCCCGTGGGCGAGCGCCTCGCAGACGGTGTTATGCCCGCCGTGTGAGACCACGGCGGACAGTTGCGGGAGCAGCGCGAGCTGGGGGACATGCTCGGCGAACCGGATGTGCGGCGGGACGGGCTGCGCGTCGGGGGGCGGGGCCACGATGATCGCTTGCAGTTCCTCGCCCAGGTCGGCCAGCGCGTCGGCCGCCGCGCGGAAGAACTCGTCGCCGGTCGCCTGGTTAACCGTGCCCAGCGACACCAGGACGTGCCGGCGCCCGGGGTCGAGCCATTCCCACGGGAACGGCGTGCGATCGGGGCGGGCGGTCAGCACCGGGCCGGTGAACACGTAGTGGTCACCAAACCCGCGCACGTCTCCGAGCAGCGCCGGGGTTGTGAACACCAGCACGAGCTGGCCAGAGAACCGCAGGTCAACCGGGTCCGTGACGCCGACGGCGCGCTGAAACTCGTCCATCTGGTCGCGGACCCAGTCCTCGGCCCCGCGCGGCCGGAGCAGCTCGCCCGGCGTGGTGGCGGAGGTCGCCCACGCGGCCCCGGCGCGCCGCGCCGCGACCGCTCCGGCCAGGGCCTGCTGGTCGGCCACGACCACGTCCGGGGCGAACCCGGCGATCGCGGCCTCGACGCCGGGCAGCATCAGGTGCGCCAGCCGCATCACGTAGGTCTCCCAGAAGAACTTCAGCGCCTCCGGGCCACGCGGCGGCAGCCGCGGCGCGGGCACCGGGCGCGGCCGCGCGTCGAACGCGTCGTCCAGCGCCGGGAAGATCAGCGCTCCGTCGGCCAGCAGCGGGCGCAGGCTCCCGGGAGCCCCGGCCCAGGCGACCTCGTGGCCGCGCGCGGCCAGTTCGGCCCCCACGCCGGCCGTCGGATTGATGTGCCCGGCCAGCGGGGGGACGACGAACAGGAAGCGGCTCACCCCGCGCAGCGTAGTCACCGGCCCGCCGCCGGACCAGCCGGGAGTTCTGTTGACCACGCAGCGCGCACGTCCGGCCGCCTACATTCGCGTGCCTGCCGCCGCCGACGCCGAGCTGGCCCGGCGTGCTGGCCCGGGCCCGCATCGAAGCGCTCTCGGAGCTGTTCCCGGGCTGGCGGATCTGGCTGGACCAGGCGGGCTGGCACGCCTGCCGGCGCGACGTCACGTACCTGCAGATTTGCCACGAGGGCGCTCCCGCGTTCAGCGTGCACGCCGACAGCCCCACCGGCCTCGCCGCGCAGCTTTGCTGGCAGCAGGCGGCCGAACGACACTCGCCGAACGGCTGCGCGACCGGGCCGCCGGTCCGGGCCGGCCTGGCCGGGCTCCGCTGACGGGCCGGGCTCAGCTCAGGTGCCACCGCCGCCGAGATGGCGGGCGAGGAAGGCCAGCGATGGCGGTTCCTGCTCGGTGAAGAACGGGCCGCTGTGGCAGCCCTTCCCGAAGTACACGACGGCCCCGGGCGGGAGGGCGCGGGCGAGCGCCTGGACGCCCGGGTAGAACGGATCGTCGTAGCCAGCGGCCACGCGCACCGGCCGGTGCGCCAGCGCGGCGGCGTGCGTGACGGCGTCGGCTGCGGCGAAGGCCTGCGCCGAGGCGTACGCTCCGGTGTTCGCGGCCCTCGCCTGTGCGTAGCTGGTCCAGATCGCGGGGCTGATCGCGGCCGCCGCCGCGAGCAGGCGCGGATACTTCTCGGCCAGCAGCAGCGCGCCGTATCCCCCCATCGAGATCCCGATGGTGCCGATGCGCTGCGGCGGCCGTCCGAGCCCTTGTCGCTGGCAAAACGGAACCAGTTCGTCGATCACCATGGCCATCGGGTCGTCGCCCGGGTGCGGGTTCCAGTAGCCACCGCCTCCGTCGACGCTGACCACGGCCATCGGGGCGAGCGGCCGGCCGCGGGCCGTGAGCGCCACCGCCTGCGCCAGCGACATCCCCGTCAGGGGGCGAAGGTGGCTGCCGCCGTAGGCGTGCAGGGCGATCACGAGGGGCAGCTTGTCCCCGGGGCCGTGCCCAGGCGGGTACGCGATCGTGTAGCCGACCGTGCGGTTGCGTGCGGCCGAGTAGAACGTGCCCGAGGACGACGGCCCCAGCGGGGCGTACTCCGGAGCCGGGCTCGGGACCAGGCACGCGCCGTCGTACTGGTCGAGCACCGACTTACCGGGCAGGACCCCGTGGTCGACCAACTCCAGCCCGGCCGCCCCGGCCGCGGCCACGGCCGCCGCGCCGCCAAGTCCCAGCCCCAGCACCCGGCGGCGGCTCCACCGCAGGGACTTTGCCCCGGTCACCGCACCGTCGGCCTGAAGCGCATAGGCAGATCCTATGATTAGCCGTATACCGGACGCGCCGCTGATGCGGCGCTAGTCCGGGCGGGCCAGGCCGTGCTCGAGCGCGAACATCGTCGCGCCGGCCCGGGAGGAAACACCGGTCTTGGCGTACACCGACTGGATGTGGTGGTCGCAGGTCTTGGGGGCGATCCCGAGCTGACGAGCTATCTGCTTGGTGGCCATGCCGCGGGCGAGCCGGGCCAGCACCTCGCACTCGCGTTCGGACAGCCCGGCGGGCCGGGGGACGGGCGGCCGCGGCTGCCCGGCCGCGGTCAGCACCGCGTTCACCGCATCGGGCGCGAGCTTGCCCTGCCCGGCGTCCTGGCCTAGCTGGTCGGCGGCGGCCACGGGCGACAGCGCCGGCCGGTGCGCACGGGGCTCGCGCATCGCCTGGTAGCAGTCGGCGGCCGCCAGCAGCCAGGCGGTGAGCGGCAGGTCGGCGCCCCGGCTGCCCCGGTGGTAGCCGGACCCGTCGCAGCGCTCGCCGTGCGACCCGGCCAGCCGGGCCAGCGGGCGCAGCGCATCCGCCGCGTCCAGCACCCGCTCGCTGTGGTAGGCGTGCAGGCGCACCTGCTCGCGTTCGCCGCGGGTCAGCGGGCCGGGCTTAGCCCACGTGCGCAGCGGCACCGTGACCCGGCCTATGTCGTGTACCAGCGCGGCCCGGCGCAGCACCAGCACGTCCGCTGCGGGCAGCCCGGCCGCGCGGCCGGCCTGCTCGGCGAGGCCGGCGACGCCGCGGGAGTGCCCGATCGTCCACATGCTCTTGAGGTCGGCGAAGTCCGCCACCGCCGACAGGCAGGCGTCTAGCTGTTCCTCGCCCACCACCGGCTGCGGCCCGGGCTCGCCGGCCATCGCGTCATCCCAGACCGAGGGCGTGTCCAGGCCGGCGTAGGCCCGGTCACCGAGGGCGCGGAATGCCGCCACGGCCCGCGGGTCCAGGCCCGACCCGGCCCGGCTGTCCAGCGTGCGGTCGGCCAGCGCGGCCCCGCCGCGCTGCCACGCCATGTCGGCGTCCTGGGCGACCTGCATCAGCCGCACGGCCAGCGGGATCTGCTCACCGCGCAGGTCGCCCGGCATGCCCTTGCCGTCCCACCGCTCGTACAGGTGCCGCAGGGCCTGCTGGACCGGCCCGGTCAGGCCCATCCTGCTGCCCAGCAGCCGGGCCACGTCACAGTGCGCGCGGGCCCACCGGCGGAACTCGGCCACGCCGCCCGCCGCGGACCGGGCCATGGCCGCGGCCCGCGCCGCCGGCGCGGCGTCCCGGTGGGCGACGCGCATCGCGGTCGTCACCAGGCCCAGCCGTGACCCCAGGAACGCCGCCATCATCTGCGGCCGCGCGGCCAGCTCATCGCCGAAGAACCGCGCGTCCACCTCGCTCTCGGCGGTACACCCGGCGAAATGCAAGACGCCCGTGTAGAACACGGTCGCCTGCTCGTCCTCGGACAAGCCCAGCGCCTGGGCGGCCCGCACCCCCAGAACGGCGGTGCGCAGACCGTGTTCGAGCGGCTGGCCCATGGCCAGGTCAGTAGCCAGCGACAACACCCCGGCCGCCTCAGCCAGCCGCAACGTCTACCTAAACGCAGTTGATCGTGTACGTGCTGCATCCAGGCCTGCGGGCCGGCTGGCAGCCATACGAGACCTTGGTGCCGCACTGGCACCGGTAGCAGCAGAACCCGCTCGAGCATCCGCTCCCGCAATGGCCCTTGGCGTAGGTACACACGCCGGGGCCGCCGTTAGTACCGCGCTTTGACTTCGCCGAGGCGGAGGCTGGTATTCCGGCCAGGTCTGCGCCCCCGCCGATGAAGGCGGTGGCGACGGCGCCGATGATGCCGGCGCGGCGAAGAAAATGACGACGGGTAGGTGCCTCGTGCCTCTCACTGCTCATGCCGTGATCCCCTTTGACCGGGCCATATTGCATCCGCATCTCCCCTTAGCAGGCGGAGGAGCAGATGAGGTCCGTCGCAGAATATCCCGTTCTGGCGAGTTGGTCATGGGAACTTTTGAGCAATTATCGGGTGGTCAGCAAGTAAGTTCAACGTAGCTAATTGGATAGGTAGGCTCGGCGCCGAGGCCGCGTGAGAGGATCATGGCGTGGCAAGCGCGGAACTCGAGACGGTCGCCGCGCGTACCTGGGCCCAGGCGCTGGGCTGCGACGCAGGCCTGCTCGGAGAACCCGGCGGCCACCTGGTCCCCGGCGGGGCCCGGCTGCAGAACCTGCGCGGCGTCTACATGGTCGGGCTCGGCTCGCCGGTCCTGGTGTACTGCCCCGGCCCACTGCGGTCGCACGCCGGCGCACTTCAGGCCCGCCGGGGCCAGGACCGGCCGGCCGAGGTAACGGGCCAGCCGACGATCGCCGAGGGCATCGCGATCGCCCGGCCGGCCCGCGGCGCCCAGATCCTGGACGCGGTGCGGCAGACCGGCGGGGCCGTGGTCACGGTGGGCGAGGAGCAGATCCGCGCTGCGGGGCGTCCCGGCCGCCGCGGCCGGGCCCGGCCCCGGGCCCCAGGTCGTCGCGCCGCTGTGCGGGAGCGGGCTCAAATCAAAGCCGCCCGGCCCGGCCTAGCCGAACGTGAACGCGTAGGCCTGGGCGCCCGGGCCCGCGAAGGTGATCTCGAAGGTGCGGTCGGCGATCGGGGCGGGCTGCCGGATGAGCTGGTAGAGCCGCTGGCCGGCGAGCGTGCCGTGGCCCTGGCCGTCCACGTCGCTGCCGTGCGCGCTGTCCGGCGGGTGTCCGTCGATCAGCACCCGGAACGGCACGGGCGTTCCCGGGGCCTCCGGTCCCATGACGAGGTTCAGGTCGCGGGCGTGGAACCGGCAGGCGATGCGCCCGCCGGGATCGTTCAGCGTGGTGGCCTGCTCGCCCATCGTCCAGTCCCCGGATAGCGCCCACTGGTTGAGCCGCAGCACCGGCGCGGCGGTGTAGGCGTGGCGCCGGCCCGGCACGGCGCCGCCGGGACTGGCCAGGTGCTCGGCGCGGTCGTAGCCGACGTAGTTCTCCGGCGACCTCAGCGTGTCCCAGTCCGCCGGAGCCTCCACGCCGCGCGGGTCCACCGCGACGAGGTCCCGGCCGACGTCGGCCGATCCGGCCTCGGCCAGCAGTTGCTGGAGGACCATTTCCGACTGCTGGTACTCGCCTTCGCCGAAGTGATGGTGGCGGATCTGGCCCTGCGCATCGGCGAAGTACAGGGCAGGCCAGTAATTGTTATCGAACGATTGCCACACGCCGTAGTCATTATCGAGCGCGACCGGGTACGCGACGCCCATTTCCGCTGCGGCCCGGCGGACGTTCTCAATATTGTGCTCGAAGGGGAACTCCGGGGTGTGCACGCCGATCACGACCAGCCCGCGGTCGGCGTATTTCCCGGCCCAGGCCCGGACGTAGGGCAGCGTGCGCAGCCAGTTCACGCAGGTGTAGGTCCAGAACTGGACGAGGACGACCTGGCCGCGCAAGCCGGCCGGCGTGAGCGGCGGCGAGTTGAGCCATCCGGTCGCGCGGTCGAACGCGGGTAGCTCGCCCTCGGCGGGCAGCGCGGCCGAGGGCGTGTGCAGGCCGGCGGGCGCGAGCCAGCGCAGGTTCATGACCTGCCCCCTTTCCCCGCAGGCGGGGCTTAGACCCGGGCGTAGTCCTCGATGTCCTGCTCGAACTCGGCCACGAGCTCGGGGGTGAGCGTGCGCCGGGTCATGCTGATCGCGTGCCGGACGTCGTCGGTCGTGACCTCCTGGTCCCCGTCGTCGAACATTACGCGCTCGAAGGCCAGCTGGGCCGTCCGGCGCGCGGCGAACTCGATGTCGGCCGGGGTGAACAGCCGGGACTCCTCCACGATCGCGGCCATGTCCAGGCCGGCGTGCGGGATCGTGGCCAGATAGCGACCCCAGATCGCTTCCCGCGCGGCCGGGTCGGGCGGCCCGATGGGAATGACGTAGTCGAACCGGCCGTGCCGCAGGAACGCGCTGTCCAGCGCGTGCACCGAGTTGGTCGCGCAGATCAGCAGGCGCTCGTCCTGCTCCCGGAACGGCGGGATGAGCTTGAGCATCTCGTTCGTGACCCCCTGGACCGCCGAGACCGTGCGCGGCTGGCGCGCCCCGGCGATCTCCTCCACCTCGTCGATGAACAGCACGACCTTGTCCAGCTCGGCGACGAGAGAGAACGCTTCCCGCAGCGCCGCGGCCAGGCCGGCCGCGGAGTCGCCGGCCAGCCGGGACGGGTACAGCTCCACGAACGGCCAGCCCAGCCGGGACGCCGCGCCCTTGGCGAACGTGGTCTTGCCGGTACCCGGCGGGCCGAACAGCATGATGGCGCGCGGCGGCACCAGCCCGAGCCGCTCGGCCAGCTGCGGCTGCGCGAGCGGCAGGATGACCTGGCGCTCGATCAGCTCCTTCTCCTTGACCATGCCGCCGAGCTGCTCCCAGGCGCCGGCCCGCACCATCCGCCCGCCGAGCTGGCCCAAGATCCCGGCGCTGCCCGGGTCGACCGGCTCCACCCGCTCGTAAAAGACCATCCCGCGGTGCGTGGTGTACCCGGCGTGCTCCAGCGCCAGCGCGCCGATCTCGCTCGCGTCCGCCAGCAGGCACTGGATCCGGTGCACGCCGGCCGCCACCAGCCGTCGTTCCAGCTCCCCGAGCATCGCGCTGCCGATCCCGCGGTGCCGCCACGCGGCGGACAGGCTGATCCGCATGATCCAGGCCCGGTCGCCCGCGACCGTCGCGACCGCGACCCCCACCAGTTCGTCGCCGACGACCGCGACGACCGCGGGCTCGTGCGACCGCACCGCGGCGATCAGATCGGACAGCCCGAAAGCGGGCGCCTCGCTGCTGGCCGCGGGGTTGTCCCACAACCGGACCGCGGCGTCGAGGTCGTCGGCGTGAAAGTCACGCACCCGCCAGGCCGCCATCGTCCCAGTCTGCCATCGCCTGGCCGGCCGGAGCGGGCAGGCTCAGCCCACCGGGCGCGTGGTCCACCGGGCCGGATCGGGGCCAAGCACCCGGATGTCATGGGCAAAGACGCTGACCGCGCTCGGCGCGTTGCCGCCTCTGACCCACACGCCTACACGCAACCCGTCCAGGTATGCGCAGACGCTCTGGCCACCGCCGCCGGGGGTGTTCTCGATGTGGACCCGATACCCGCCGACGGTGCGGTTGGCCGCCAGGCAGGACACGCCCGGGGTCCCGTCGGGCCACACGCCGAGATTGATTTCACCGTGGCCGTTCGTCTGGTTCAGGGACCACATCTCCGCGGCGAGGTGTCCCCGGTACGGCCCATAGAACACCCACCGGTTCCCGTCGAGCGGCTGATGACTGGCGAACCGCCACCCGGGGAACGCGCTTGTGAGCTGGACCGGAAACCGTATCGCGGGCATGGCGCCCGCGCCGAAGCGGACGCCGTCGGCGATCTCGACCAGCTCCGTATGGCTCGGCGGACCCCACAGTACGGCCAGGCCGCCGCGCGCGTACGCCCAGGGCGTCCGCGGTCTCGGCGACGCTCAGGTCGCAGTAGAACCGGAGAACTAGCGTCGTGCGCTGCCGCGGCGGCAGCGCGGCCAGCGCGGTGCGCACGTCGAGCGCGGCCGCATGATCCGGGGCGGCGGCCGCCAAGTCCGGCATCTGGCCCGGCAGGGTGACGCGCCGCTGCCAGGAAGAACGCTGCTCGCCGAGGAACACCCGGACCAGGATGGTCCGGGCGTAGGCGTCGGTGTCGTCGACCGCGCGCGCCCGGCCCCAGTGCACGTACAACCGCATGATCGCCGCCTGGACCAGGTCGTCGGCCCGGTGCCAGTCCTGGCACAGCAGGTAGGCGACGCGCCGCAGCGAAGCCAGCCGGGCCGACACGAAGTCGGCGTACTCGGCGTCGCGCTGCGCGCTCACCTCCCGCGGCCTTCGCTTGTCGTGTGACTCACACCTGAGAAATGCGTGCGGCCGCCCGTCTGGTTGCCTGGAAGTCCTACGGTGTGTCTGGCTCCGCGAGCCAGGCAGAGAGCATGATCCGGTCGATCGAGTCGGGCCGGCCGAGCCGTCCCGTGGCCTGGCCGTAGTCGCGCAGTTCAGCGCGGGTAAACCAGCGCGCGTCCTGGATCTCGCGGCCGTCGGCGGTCACGGCTTCGTCCGCGGCACTCGCCCGGAACGCGACCATCAGCCCGGCCGGGAACGGCCAGGGCTGCGAGCCGACGTAGCGGACGTCGGCCAGCGCCACCCCCGCCTCCTCGAAGATCTCGCGGCGCACGGCGTCCTCCAACGACTCGCCCACTTCCACGAAGCCGGCCAGCAGCGAGTAGCCGCCGGCCGCCGAGGCGCTGTGCCGGGCCAGGAGGCACCGGCGCGGCCGGGCGGCGGTCTCGACGAGCGTGATGACCGCGGGCTCGATGCGCGGGAACAACAGCGCGCCGCACCCGTCGTTCGTGCAGGCCCGCAGGTGACCCGCGTGGCGGGGGCGGGCGGCGGAGCCGCAGCGGCCGCAGTAACGCTGCTGCCGGTTCCAGCCCAGCAGGCCGCGAGCGTAGGCCAGGGCCCCGGCCTGCGCCGCGGGCAGGCCGGCGAACAGGGACCGGATGTCGGCCGCCGCGTCTGCCCCCGCGCTCGCGAGCGCGTCCTCCAGGCCGAGATCGGAGAGATCCACGGCGAACTCCGCCGTCCCGCCGTCGAGCCCGAGCAGCACCAGCCGCGCCGGGTCGCCGCCATCGACCGCCGCGACCGGGAGTACGCGGGGGACGGGCGGATCCCCCGCGACCAGGCACTGGTCGCGCCACAGCGGCCGGACCCGCGCCCGGGGGTCGGCCGCCAGGCCGGCCACCCAGGCCGGATCCTCTCGCCGGCCGCCGGCCCGGTCCAGGCCGAGCCCGGCGTAGGGCACGGCCGCTGCGTTCACCCCGCCGACGCTAGCTAATCTGGCTGACCTTCGTGCTGAGGTCGCCGACGAAGCTCGCCTGGCTGCCGAGCGGCCCGGAGGACACCACGGCCGGGTAGGCGGATGCGGGCAGGCTGATGCCGCCGATGCGGGTGCCGCTGGTCGCCGCGACCGGGGTCCCCAGGCTGCCGGGGCTGAGGGTGGGCTGGTTGTCCACGAGGCTGATCGGGTAGCTGTAGAGCTCGCCGGTGCTGTCGTCCCTGGCCCACAAGGTGAGGCTGCCGTCGACGACGCCCGGGGCGATCAGGTCATGCCGGAGAACCCGGTGCCGACTTCGGTGCCGTTGGTCAGGACCGGGCCGCTCTCGCCCTGGTACAGCCACAGCTGCCCGCGGGCGGGATAGCGGTCGGCGGGGCCGTGGAAGAAGGAGGCCTCTCCGAACTTGGTGAATACGGCCTGCACGCGCTGACGTCCCTGCCCGACATCTTCAACTTCATCGGCAGCACCCTGCCCGGGCACAATCCGGCCTGTATCCGTAGGGCGCCCGGGCACGCCGGCGGGCGCTGCCGGTGTGCTGCCGGGGGACTGCCACCGCACCTCATGGCCCGGCCTGAATGCTCATCGGATACTGATAACCGCCCGCACACAAAACCGCCGATGAGCGACGCGGCCAGACCGTTATGAGTGTTGACGTTGGGCCATCAGTTCTGTCAATGTCCGCCGGCTGGCGAGCATCTCACGATCCGCGAGATTGACGTCCTGGTGCTGTCGGCGGCCGGGATGACCAGCAGGAGAATCGGACGCAAGCTGGGGATCAGCGTCAGCACCGTGAACCTGCACGTCGAGAGCATGCTCCGCCGGGCCGGCGCGACGTCCCGGGCCGAGCTCATCGCGCGCTGCTACGCGGCCGGGGTCCTGGTCATCGGGGCCTGGCCGCCGGCGTGGTCCGGAAGCCGCTGCCTCATGGTCGGCGACGGCCTGCAGCCGGCCCGGGAGCGATAGCCAAGCCCAGGCGCGAGGGTGCGGGCAGGCGAGGAGGAGGGGCCGCCACCGCCTGCCCGCAGCTTCTGGTCACTACTTCACGTAGCCCTGCCCAGTGTGGCCGGGGGCGCGCGGGCCGGTCCATGAGGTGCGCCCGCAGCCTGACGGCAGTTCAGCGGCAGTCCGCGGCCGCCAGGGCCGCCTTCATACCGGGCCGCGACCGCGACGCAACCAGCATGTAACCAGGCTGTGCGTACTGTCGTGACACCATGTACGTGCCACACGTCATGGCATTATTTGGCATCATGGCGTTATCTAACGCGCTGCCGGGGCTACGGAGGCGTATGACGTGAGCGGGTCCAGCGACGGGTTTGACGATCTGCTGCGCCAGTACCGGACCACGGCCTGCCTGACTCAGGAGGAGCTCGCGCACCGGTCCGGCCTGAGCGTGCGGACGCTCAGCGACATGGAGCGGGGTCACACGGCCCGGCCGCTGATCCGCTCGGTGCGTCTGCTCGCCGATGCGCTTGACCTGGACCTTCCGGCCCGGACGCGGCTGATCGCGGCGGCGTACGGCGACTCGGGCGAGCCGGGTACGGCCGAGCCGGACGGCGGCGGCGACGCCGCGCCGGCGGCGCCGGAAACGCCGCGGCAGCTGCCCGCGCCGGTCCGCCCGTTCTCCGGCCGGTCGGCCGAGCTGGCCGCGCTGACCCGCGCGCTGGACCGGGCCGCGGCCGAGGGCGCGGTGATGGTCTCGGTCATCGGCGGCATGCCGGGGGTGGGCAAGACGGCGCTGGCGGTGCACTGGGCGCATCAGGTGGCCCGGCGTTTCCCGGACGGGCAGTTGTACGTGGACCTGCGCGGGTTCGGCCCGGCAGGCCGGCCCGCCGTGCCGGGGGAGGCGGTCCGCGGGTTCCTCGATGCGCTGGGCGTGCCGGCCGGGCGGGTCCCGGCCGGGCTGGACGCTCAGACCGCGCTGTACCGCAGCCTGCTGGCCGCCCGGCGGATGCTGGTCGTGGCCGACAACGCCCGCGACGAGCAGCAGGTCCGGCCGCTGCTGCCGGGCGTCGGCCAGAGCGCGGTCGTCGTGACCAGCCGCCGCCAGCTCGCCGGGCTGACGGCGATCGAGGGCGCCGATCATCTCAGCCTGGGTCTGCTCAGCGACCGCGAGGCCTGGGAGCTGCTGGCCGCCCGGCTGGGCGCGGCGCGGCTGTCGGCCGAGCCGCGGGCCGCGGCCGGCCTGATCGAGATGTGCGCGGGCCTGCCGCTGGCGCTCGCGGTGACCGGGGCCCGGGCCGCGGTCCGCCCGGCCATCGTGCTCGCCAGCCTGGCCAGCGAGCTGCGCGACCGGCGCAACCGGCTGGACGCGCTGGACGACACCGATCCGCTGGCCAGCATCCGGGTGGTGTTCTCCTGGTCCTGCCAGGACGTTTCGGGCCCGGCGGCACGGATGTTCCGGCTGCTGGGTGTCCATCCTGGACCCGACATCTCGATCCCGGCGACCGCCAGCCTGGCCGCCGTCGCCACGGCGCAGGCCCGGATGCTGCTCGGCGAGCTGACCGGGTGCCACATGCTGACCGAGCTGTCCCCGGGGCGCTTCGCCCTGCACGACCTGCTGCGCGCCTACGCCGCCGAGCAGGCCGGCCTCGTCGAGACCGATGACGAGCGCGCCGCCGCGCGGGCCCGGATCTACGACCACTACCTGCACAGCGCGCACGGCGCCGCGCTGCTGCTGTCGCCGTCCCGCGACCCGGTCGACCTGAGCCCGCCCGTGGCCGGCGTCCGGCCCGAGGGTTTCGACCATTACGGGCAGGCGATGAACTGGTTCACCGCCGAGCACAAGGTCCTGCTCGCGGTGGCCGATGATGCCGCGGCGACCGGCTCGGACGCGCACGCCTGGCAGCTGCCCTGGACCCTGGAGACGTTCCTGGACCGGCAAGGGCACTGGCGTGACCTGGCCGCCACGCAGGCCACCGCGCTCGCCGCGGCCGAGCGGCAGGGCGACCTGGTCGGCCAGGCGCATATGCACCGCAACATCGGCAACGCACGGTTCTGGCTCAGCTCCTACGAGGGCGCGCGCGCCCATCTGTCCCGCGCGGCGGAGTTGTACGCGCGGCTCGGCGACCGCGTCAACCAGGCCCGGGTTCAGATCGACCTGGCCCGGGTCTATGACTTCCTGGACCAGTGGAGCCAGTCTCTCGTGCACTCGGGCGAGGCCCTGAGCCTGTTCCAGGAGGCCGGGCACAAGGTCGGCCAGTCCTACGCGCTGAATGCGGTGGGCTGGTCGGAGTCTCACCTGGGCGACCACGCCAGCGGCCTGGACCACTGCCAGCAGGCCCTCGACCTGGCCTGCAGCGCCGACGACCGGGTCCATGTGGCCTGCACCTGGGACAGCCTCGGCTACATCCGCCACCAGCTCGGCCAGCACGCCGAGGCCATCACCTGCTATGAGAACGCGCTGGCGCTGTGCCGGGAACTCGGCAACCGGCACAACCAGGCCGAGATCTTGAACCGGCTCGGCGACACCTGGCAGAGCGCGGGCGATCCGCCCGCCGCCCGGGACGCCTGGCAGCGGGCCCTGCTCATCCTCGACGACCTCGGCCACCACCACGCGGCGCAGGTCCGGGACAAGCTCACCAGCCTGGACCTCGCGCGCTGAACGCGGTCAGGGCGCGCGGCCGCGGCCGTCACCGGGCGGGCTCGAGCAGCACCTTGACCGCGCCGGTGCGCCGCGAGTCCTTCAGCGCGAGCACCGCCTCGTCCCACCGCTCGAGCGGGAAGCGGTGCGTGATGACCGGCGTCAGGTCCATGCCGCCGGCGACGAAGTCGAAGTAGTGCTCCATGGCGTGCTTGGCCACGCCGCCCACCTCCTCGACACCGAACCCGTTCGACCCGATGACGTGCAGTTCCTTGAAGTACAGCAGCGTCCACTCGAACCGCTTGGGCGGCTCGACCCCGGAGATGACCAGCGTGCCGCCCGTGGTGAGCAGCCGCAGCGAGGTCTCGACGGTCTGCACCGACCCGATCGTGTCGTAGACCACGGCCGGGCCGTCCTGCAGCCAGCCGCGCTTGCTCCACGGCTCGAGCGGCGTGGCGCCGGTCCGCCGCGCAACCTGGGCCACGAGCTCGTCGGGGGAGGAGGACAGCACCGCGTGCGCGCCGAGCCGGGTCGCGAGCTCGGCCCGGGCGCCGGGGCGCGTCGCCGCCCACACCTCGGTGGCCGGATACAAATGGCGCAGCAGCGCGATCGCCGCGAACGCCAGCGTGCCCGAGCCGTACACCAGGACCGGCTGGCCGTCGGGCGGCGGCGCGAGCAGGATCGAGCGCAGCGAGACGCTGACCGGGTCGGCCAGTACGGCCGCCTCGTCGCTGACCCCGGCGGGGATGGCGAACAGCTGCCCGGCGTGCGCGCCGAACCGCTCGGCGTGCGCCCCGGCGGCGGCCGCGCAGTTCCCGATGTGGATCGAGACCGGCAGGGCGCCCGAGCGGAAGTTCCGGCACCAGGGGAAGCGGCCCTCCCGGCAGGCCGCACACGGCGGGTCGATGCCGCGCGGGCCGCAGGACAGCCACGGGTTGAGCACGACGCGCTCGCCGGTGTCCACGCGGCGCCCGACCACCTCGTGCCCGAGCACGTGCGGGAACGACACCAGCGCGGTGAGCGGGTTGTCCCGGGACCCGTTCAGCAGGATCTGCTTCACGTCCGAGCCGCACAGGCCGGAGAACGTCGTCTCGACCCGGACCCAGTCCCGGCCCGGGAGCGGCTGCTCGTCGATGTCCTCGATGCGGACCGGGGCGAGGCGGGAGACGAACGCCCGCCGGTCGACGCGCCCGCCGATGGCCGAGGCCGCCTCGCGGGCCAGGTTGTGCCGGAACACCAGCGCCTTCATGCCGACCTCCTTCGCCGCGGCAGCACAACCTATCAAGCTCGCCCGCCCGGCCCGGCGCTGGCGGGCGCTCGTGCCGCTTCAGGCGTCGATCGCGATGCCCGCGCCGCCGTGGCCCGGGAACCCGCGGGCGCGTTCGACGAAGATCCGGTGCAGGTCGCGGACGGCGCGGGTCGGGCGCAGCGACCGGATCCGCTGGATGACCAGCTTGACCCCGGTGTCGTCGCCGGCGATCGGCCGCCAGGTGATGACGCCGCGCTGCTCCAGCGGGTCGCCGATCACGCTGAAATCCGGCAGCACGGTATTCCCGAGCCCCTCGGCCACCATGAGCTTGCCCATCTCAGCCCCGTCGGTGGAATAGGAGAACGCCGGGAGCTGACCCTGCATGAGCCGGTGAATGAAGCGGTGCATGAGGTAGCCGGAACGCATCACGATCAGCGGCTCCGCGTGCAGGTCGCTGGCGCGCACCGCGGGCAGTGAGGCCAGCGGGCTGTCCGGGCGCAGGCAGACGACCGGGCGGCCGCGCAGCAGCGTGGTCGTTTCCAGCTCCGGCGGCATGTCGTCGCCCTCCAGGTAGTTGACGAGGCCCAGGTCGAAGCTGCCGGCCAGGATCGCGCGGTGGATCTCGTCCCGCTGCGCGCCGATGATCTCGACCTGGGTGGCGTGGTGGATCTCGCGAAACTGGCGGATGGCCGGGGTCAGCAGCGGCACGGTCGCGGCGTTCACCGTACCGACCCGGATCATGCGGATGCTCCGGTGCTGCTCGCCCGCGGCCTGGCGCAGCCGGTCGACCGAGTCCAGCACGGTCAGGATGTGCGGGAGCAGGTCGCGGCCCGGAGCGCTGACCCTGGCCCCGTGCCGCCCCCGCTCCAGCAGGTCGATGCCGAGCTCTCGCTCCAGGCCGCGCACGGACTCGCTCAGCGCCGGCTGCGAGATGTGCAGCTCCTCCGCGGCGCGGCGGAACGAACCGAGCCGGGCTACCTGGGCCAGGTACTCGAGCTGCTCGATCCGCACGGCAAGGTCCGCTCCGCTGGGCTGATCCGATAATTATAGTTTACCGATCTGATTGATAGGTTTAACTTATCACGCCCTCGGAAATCCGTATTGGACGCCTCGTCGGCCCGGTCCACATCCTGGTCACGAAGGGCTCCGACCGGGCCCGGCACTCCGGCAGGAGGTCAGCACCCTCATGGGGATCGTGCTCCACTGGTTCCTCCCGACCAACGGCGACTCGCGCACCGACCTGAGCCTGGGGAACGCGGTGGGCGCGGTCGGCAGCCGGGTCACGGCCGACGGCGCCGAGCGGGCGCCGGACATCGGCTACATCGGACAGATCGCGCGGTCCGCCGAGCAGCTCGGCTTCGCGGGCGCGCTGACCCCGACCAGTTCGTGGTGCGAAGACGCGTGGATCATGACCGCCGCGCTCACGCAGGTCACCGAGACGTTCAAGTTCCTGGTCGCGCTGCGCCCCGGCCTGATGTCCCCGACCCTCGCGGCGCACATGGCCGCGACCTACCAGCGGATCTCCCGCGGGCGGCTGCTGCTCAACATCGTGACCGGCGGGGACGACGTCGAGCAGCAGCGGTTCGGCGACCACCTGGACAAGACGGCCCGGTACCGGCGCGCGGCCGAGTTCCTGCGCATCGTGCGGGAGCTATGGCAGGGGCGCGCGGTCGACTTCGCCGGCGAGCACTACGACATCCGGGGCGCGCGGATCATCCCGGCGCCAGTGTGGCCGGACATCTACCTGGGGGGCTCGTCGGCGCCGGCCCTGCGAGTCGCCGCCGAGCACGCCGATGTGTACCTGACCTGGGGCGAGCCGCCCGGCGCCGTGGCCGAAAAGCTCGACCGGGTCCGCGACCTGGCCCGGGCCGCCGGCCGCGAGCTGCGGTTCGGCATCCGGCTGCGCGTCATCACCCGGGACACCGCGGCCGAGGCCTGGGCGCAGGCCCAGCGGCTGCTCGACGGGCTCGACCCGGCCGCGATCGAGCGGGCGCAGGCCGTCCAGCGGGCCTCCGGGTCCGAGGGCCAGCGGCGGATGGCGGCGCTGCACGGCGGGCGCACCGACGCGCTCGAGGTCGCCCCGAACCTGTGGGCCGGCATCGGCCTGGTCCGCGGCGGCGCGGGCACCGCGCTGGTCGGCAGCCACGAGGAGGTGGCCGACCGGATCGCCGAGTACTACCACCTCGGCATCGGCGAGTTCATCCTGTCCGGCTACCCGCACCTGGAAGAGGCCTATCAGGTCGGCGAGGGCGTGACGCCCGTGCTGCGCCGTCGCGGCCTGCTGTCCGCGCCGGGCCAAGATCACCAACTCCTGGAGGTTGTCCCGTGACCGCGAACCCGTTCCGCGTGCTGACGCCGGCGCGATGACCGCCGCCACCGACGCGGAAGCGCGCGCCGCGGTGATCGGCTCGGGGCCGGCCGCGATCGCCGCGGCCCGGGACTACGCCGCGTCGGTCGCGGGCGGCGTGATCGAGCGCGACCGGGCCGGCGCGGTGCCGGCCGCCGAGCTGGCCGCGCTCGACGCCAGCGGCCTGCTGGCCATCACGGTGCCGGGCGAGCACGGCGGCCCGGACCTGCCGCCCACCGTGCTGGCCGAGGTGATCCGGACCATCGCCGCGGTCGACCCCGCGCTCGCGCAGGTCCCGCAGGCCCACTTCCTGTACGTCGACGTGCTCGCGGTGTGGGGCACGGCCGAGCAGCAGCGGCGGCTGTTCGCCGACGTGCTGGCGGGCGGCCGGTTCGGCAACGCGATGGCCGAGCGCGGCGGGCAGCACGCCCAGGACCTGCAGACCCGGTTGCACGCCACCGCGGGCGGGACGCGGCTGCGGGGCCGCAAGTACTACTGCACCGGCGCGATCGCCGCGCGCTGGATCGGGGTCACCGCCCTGGACGACGGCGGTCACCTCGTGCTGGCCTTCGTCGCCCGGGACGCCGAGGGCGTCGTGATCGACGCCGACTGGAACGTGATGGGCCAGCGGGCCACGGTCAGCGGCAGCGCCGTCTTCGACGACGTGGCCGTGGACCCGTCGCTGATCATCCCGTACGAGTACGCGTTCGGCGTGCCGCAGCAGCTCGGGGCGCGGGCCCAGCTCGTGCACGCCGCGATCCAGGTCGGCATCGCCGGCGGCGCGCTGGCCGACGCGGGGGAGTTCGTCCGGGAGCGGGCCCGGCCGTTCTTCGAGGCCGCCCGGGGCGGGTGGGCCGAGCGCGCCAGCGACGACCCGCACACCATCCACCGGTACGGTCGGCTCGCAACCCGGGTCCGCGCCGCCGAGGCGCTGCTGGCCGCCGCCGCCGCGACGCTCGACGAGGTCAGCCGGCACCCGCGGGACGCTGACGCGGCCGCCCGCGGCTCGCTGGCCGTCGCGCAGGCCAAGGCGTTCGCCAGCGAGGTCGCGGCCGAGACCGCGAGCGACCTGTTCGCGCTGAGCGGGGCGAGCGCGGCCGACGAGCGCTACGACCTGAGCCGTCACTGGCGCAACGCGCGGACCCACGCCAGCCACGACCCGGCCGACTGGAAGTACCACCACGTCGGCAACTACCTGCTCAACCACGTCCATCCCCCCAACCACGGACAGGTGTGACGGATGACCGCAGCCTTCCCGGCCGTCGCGGGCGTGACCCCGGCCGAGTTCCGCCACGCCGTCGGCCACTTCGCCACCGGGGTCACGGTCGTCACCTCGGTGGACGCCGCCGGCCAGCCGGTGGGCACGACCGCCAACGCGGTCAGCTCGCTGTCGCTCGACCCGCCCCTGGTGCTGGTGTGCTTCGACCGGGCCAGCCTGACGCTGGCCGCGATCCGCCAGCACGGCGCGTTCGCGGTCAACGTCCTGGCCGCGCCGCAGCAGCACCTGTCGGCGAACTTCGCCCGGCGGGGCTTCGCGGCGGCCTGGGATGGCGTGCGGCACCGGCCGGGGCCGACCGGCAGCCCGCGGCTGCACGACGTGCTCGCCGCGCTGGAGTGCATGGTCGAGTACCGGCTGCCCGGCGGCGACCACGAGATCATCGTCGGCCGGGTCCGTGACGTCGAGACGGCTGGCGACGGCGCCGAGCCGCTGGTCTACTGGCGCGGCGGCTACGCGGCGCTCGGCGCCGGGTCCGCCGGCCGCGCCGCCCCGCGGCACCGCGCGTGACCGTAACTCCGCTCGGCATGACCACAACCCGCCCCGCACCCGTCCAAAACCCCTCGCGTTGTGTCCAAAACCCCTTCAAACCATGATCGTGGTGGATCGGTTGCGACTATCGCCACGAATCAACCACGATCATTGTCGGCCCGACCTTATGAGCGCGCATTCATGGCGTGGGCGGGTCGGGGAAGAGGGCGGCGGTCAGGGTGGTGGCGACCCATTCCTCTAGCTGGTCGTAGCTGTAGCCCGCCCGGCGGACGAGCAGGTCGTGGGAGTCGGGGCTGGCGATCACCCAGGCGGTATCGGCCACGGCGGCCGGGGTGAGCCCGGGGCGCAGCACCGCGGCGGGCAGCCGGGTGAACATGGCGCGGAAGGCCTCGCGGCGCATGTCGCTGATCTGCTGCCAGTCCGCGGCGATATCGGGGTCGATGGCGGCGCCGTCCCGGTAGGTCTGCCAGCCGACCGCCGCCCGCTCGGCCAGGAGCCGGTACTGGTGGACGAGGTGGGCCAGCAGGCGGCCGGGGTCCCTGGCGTCCTCGGGGCCGAGGCCGGCCAGGATGACGGCCGGCGGCTGGCCGGCCTCCATCAGCACGTCGTCGTCACCGGTGACCGAGGTCTCCATGACGGCGCGCAGCAGGTTCCGCTTGTTCCCCCAGTTGGAGTACAGGGTCTGCACGGACACGTCGGCCCGCTCGGCGATGCGGATCACGGTCGCGGCCGCGTAGCCGCGCTCGGCGAACTCCGCCTTGGCCGCGGCGAGCAGCCGCCGGCGCGTCTCGCGCCGGGTGGCCTCGCCCGCCTCGCGCTGCCGGCTGACCCGCCGGGGCCGGCCCGGCCCCGGCGGGTCAGCCGGGGCCGGGCGCCGCTGGGTCGCTGTCTGGTCATCGCTGGTCATGCGGCCATCATATCAAGCTCTTGACTGGCATTCTAGAGCTATGTAGTGTCGTTCTAAATCATAAAGCCAACGTCAGGAGCTGAAGATGGCCGCAGCGGTTCTCCCTCCCGTCCGGTCCCCGGCCGCGGGCGCCGTCCGCGCCGGCGCCGTGACCGCCGTGGTGTGCCTGGCCCTCGCCGCCGTGGTGGCGGCGATGTCCTCGCTGAACGTGGCGCTGCCCGGCATCGCCCGGGCCACCCACGCCTCCCAGACCCAGCTCGCCTGGATCATCGACGCCTACTCGCTGGTGTTCGCCTCGCTGCTGCTGCCCGCCGGGGCGATCGGCGACCGCTACGGCCGCCGGCGCGCGCTGACCGCCGGATTGCTGATCTTCGGGGCCGGCTCGGCGGTGGCCATGACCGCGCACTCGGCGAGCGAACTGATCGGCCTGCGGGCGGTGATGGGCCTGGGCGCGGCGCTGGTCATGCCCGCCACGCTGTCCACCATCACCGGGACGTTCGCCCGCGAGCAGCGCACCCGCGCGGTCAGCGTCTGGGCCGCGGTGGCCGGCGGGGCCGCGGTCCTCGGCCTGCTCGTCTCCGGGCTCGTCCTGCAGGTCTGGTCGTGGCCCTCGGTGTTCGCGCTGAACGTCGTCCTGGCCGCCGCGGCCGTCGCCGGCACGATCCGCTTCGTGCCCGAGTCGGCCGACCCGAAGACCCCGCGCCTTGACGTCAGCGGCGCCGTCCTGGCCGTGCTCGGCCTGGTCGCGGTGGTGTACTCGATCATCGAGGCGCCAAGCCAGGGCTGGCTGTCGGCCCGCACGCTGGCCGGGCTGGCCGCGGGGCTCGTGATCCTGGCCGGCTTCGTCGTCTGGGAGCTCCGCCGGCGCGCCCCGATGATCGATCCCCGGGTCTTCGCCCGCCGCGGCCTGGCCGCCGGCAGCTTGTCGATCTTCGTCCAGTTCTTCGCCCTCTTCGGCTTCATCTTCATCGTCCTGCAGTACCTGCAGCTCATCCGGGGCGACTCCGGGCTGGTCTCGGCGCTGAGCATGCTGCCGATGGCCGCCGCGATGCTGCCGACCTCCCGGCTGGCTCCCGCGCTCGTGGCCCGGCTCGGGGCCCGGACGGCCTGCGCGGCCGGGCTCGCGCTCATCGCCGGGGCCCTGGTCGTGCTGGCCCAGCTCACCCCGGCCAGCGGCAACTGGCTGCACGCCGCCGGGCTGGTTCCGCTGGGCATCGGCATGGGGCTGGCCATGACCCCGGCCACCAGCGGCATCACCTCGGCGCTGCCCGCCGCCCAGCAGGGAGTCGCCTCGGCCCTCAACGACCTGTCCCGCGAGGTCGGCGGCGCGGTCGGCATCGCGGTGCTAGCCAGCGTCCTCACCGCGGCCTACCAGGCCAACCTGCACCTCACCCGGCTGCCCGCCGCCGTCGTCCGCCAGGCCCGGTCGTCGGTCGCGGTCGCCACCCGCCTCGGCCCGGCCGCCGCCGCCCAGGCGCACGGCGCGTTCGCCGACGGGATGCACCTCGCCCTCTACATCGCGTCCGGGATCGTCATCGCCGCCGCCGTGGCCGTCGCCGTGCTGCTGCGCGGTCCCGGCCCGCGCGAAAGCTAGCGAGACCGGGTTGTCCATCCGGGCCCGGCCGGTTCGTCGTTACCGTGAGACCGAGGAGGCGACGATGAAGTACCTGCTGCTGATCTGCCGGGACCCGGCCATCGAGCTCAGCCCGGAGGAGCGGGCGGCCATGCCCGGGTGGGTCGACGCCTGGGTGGCGGAGATGGAGGCCCGGCAGATCCTGCTCCCCGGCGGGCACGAGCTGCGGCCGGCCAGCGACGCCGCGACCGTGCGGGTCCGCGGCGGCGAGACGCTGATCGCCGACGGGCCGTTCGCGGAGACCAAGGAGCAGATCGGCGGCTTCGACGTCATCGAGTGCTCGAGCCTGGACCAGGCCATCGAGGTCGCGGCCAAACACCCGGTGACCCGGTTCGGCGCGCTCGAGATCCGGCCGTTCTGGGAGTGACGGGCCGGTCCGCGCTACGACGCGCCGCGCGTCCCCGCCCACCTGCCCGGCTCGCCGCTGTCACTCATGGGCCGGGTCGCCCGCCGCGGCGCCCCCGTCCGCCCCGTCCGTCCCGTTCGCTGACCGCGCCGCCGCGCGGGCCTCGGCCAGCACGTCGGCGACCGGCCGGCCGGTGCGCCCCGCCGCGGCCCGCACGTCGTCGTACTCCGGCTGCGCGTTGACGATCCGGCCGCCGAGCCGGGCGCGCTTCACGCTGACCGGCTCGCCCGCCACTTCCACCTGCACCTCGTCGCGCGGCAGCGAGCGCCGCTGCACGGCGGAGACCCGCACGCCGAGCGTGGTCGTCTGCTCGAACACCGCCCGGCAGACCGCGTCCAGCCGGTCGGCCTGGGCCAGCGCGCTGAGCACCTGGCCCGGGCGCCCCTTGCGCATCAGCACCGGGGTGCACCAGGCGTCGGCCGCCCCGGCGCCGCGCAGCGCCTCCAGCACGTCGGGCCACAGCCGCGGGTCAAGGTCGTCGACCGTGGCGTCGATCCGGCCCATGTCGGCCAGGGCCCACTCGTGCGCGCCGGCGGGCTCGCCCAGCAGCACCCGCAGCACGTTCGGGTGCCCGGGCGGGTCGGCCCGCCCGGCGCCGGTGCCCACCGCGCGCGGGACGCAGTCGGGCACCGGCCCCCAGCCCGTGGCCAGCGCGGTGAGCAGCGCGGCGCCTGTCGGGGTGCACAGCTCCATCGCCGCGTCATGGGCCCGCAGCGGCGCCCCGGCCTCGATGAGCAGCTCGAGGGTGGCCGGTACCGGGACGGGCAGCGCGCCGTGCGCGGTCCGGGCCGACCCGGCGCCCACGGCGACGGGGGAGACCACCCGGGCCGGCGAGCGCAGCAGGTCCAGGCTGCGCAGGGCGAGCGCGCACCCGACCACGTCGGCGATGGCGTCGAGCGCGCCTACCTCGTGGAAGCCGACCTCCGCCGCCGGCACGCCGTGCACCCGGGCCTCGGCCCGGGCCAGGCGTTCAAAGACTCCGATCGAGAACGCCGCGACCTCGGCCGGCAGCCCCGCCTGCCCGACCAGCGCGGTGAGGTCGGCCAGCCGGCGGGTGACCGTGCTGGGCGGCGCGTGCACGGTGACCAGCGCGGCGCGCAGGCCGTGCCGGCGGACCGGGCCGACCGTCACGTCCAGCGGCTCGGCGCCGATGCCGCGCAGCCCGGACCGGACCGCGGTCAGGTCGGCGCCCGCGTCGAGCAGCGCGGCCAGGAGCATGTCACCCGCGGCGCCGTTCCCCGCGTCGACCCAGAGCGTTCTCAAGGGGCCCGCGGCGCCGCGCCCCGCGGGGTCACTCACCGGGTCCTCGGTCCTGCGGGGCCACGCCCGCTCCGTCTCGTTCCGGCGATTGATTTTCGGTTTTCGCTCGCGGCCCGCCGGCGACGGCCCGGGCGATGCGGGCCGCCGCGACGCCCGCGCCGAAGCCGTTGTCGACGTTGACCGTGAGAACGCCGGCGGCGCAGCTGTTCAGCGTGGCCAGCCACGCGGTGAGGCCGTCCAGGTGCCAGCCGTAGCCGACGCTGGTCGGCACCGCGATCAGCGGCAGGCCGGTCAGCCCGCCGAGCACCGAGGGCAGCGCGGCCTCCATGCCCGCGATCGCGACCACGACGTCGGCGGCGGCGATCCGGCCGGTCTGCGCGAGCAGCCGGTGCAGCCCGGCCACGCCGACGTCGGCGATCACGTCGGGGTAGGCGCCGAAGACCCGGATCGTGGCGGCGCACTCGCGGGTGACCGGCAGGTCGGAGGTCCCGGCCGCGACCACGGCCACGCGGCCGCGCGGGGGCGGGCACGGGCCGGCCACCGCGAGCCGGCCCACCGGGTCGGTCTCGGTGTCCGGCAGCTCCGCCGCGCAGGACCGGAGTGCTTCCTCGGACAGCCGGGTGGCGAGAATCGCGCGGTCCGGGTGAGCCGCGCGCAGCGCCCGCAGCGTGGTCACGACCTGGTCCGGGGTCTTGCCCCCGCCGAACACCACCTCCGGGTCGCCGGTACGCGCGGCCCGGTCGATGTCCAGGCGCGCGAAGCCGAGGTCGACGCTGGCCTCCCTCGGGGAGCCCGGGGCGGCGCGTGAGCCGCCCGGCTCGGCGCGCGATATCGTCATAGTTCTCCCATCCTCGAGCGACCGGGGCCGGCGGTGACGGATAACACGGATCACGACGACGTGGCGTCGCAGGCCGGGCGGCTGCTGGCGGAGGTGGCGGGTTACGGCCGGTCGCTGGTGGCGTTCTCCGGGGGTGTCGATTCTAGTGTCGCGCTCGCGGCGGCCGTCCGGGCGCTCGGCCCCGCCCAGGTGGCGGCGGTCACCGCCGTGTCGCCCTCGCTGCCGGCCGCGGAGCTGGCCGCGGCGGGGGAGTTCTGCGCCGCGCTCGGCGTGACGCACCTGACCCCGCGGACTCGCGAGCTCGACGTGGCGGACTACCGGCGCAACGACCCGCGGCGCTGCTACTTCTGCAAGAGCGTCCTGCTGGATACCGCGCGCGAGCTGGCCGCGAGCCACGGCTACGCGGCCGTGGTCACCGGGACCAACGCCTCCGACGTGGCGGCCGGATTCCGGCCGGGGATCCGCGCCGCGGCCGAGCGCGGGGCCCGGACCCCGCTGGCCGACGCCGGCCTGACCAAGGCGTCGGTCCGGGCGATCGCGCGGTGGTGGCAGCTCAGCACCTGGGACAAGCCCGCGGCGGCGTGCCTGGCCAGCCGGGTCGCGTACGGGATCACGGTCACCCCGGCCCGGCTCGCCCGGATCGAGCGGGCCGAGGCGGCCGTGCGCGGCCGCCTGCACGATCGCGGGCACGCCGTCCGTGACCTGCGGGTGCGTGACCTCGGCGACACGGTCCGGCTGGAGCTCGACGCCGAGGCCCTCGAGCAGGCCCGGCGCGACCCCGGGCTCGCGGGCGCGATCCACGGCGCGGGCTTCGCCGGCGTCCCGGTGGACCTGCAGGCGTTCCGCAGCGGCTCGATGAACGAGATGCTGGCCGACCCGCACCGCTGGCGGGAGGCCTGAACGGCCCTGACCTGCGGTTTGGGCGCTACCCGGCCGGCGCAGGCCCCGGGGTCGCTGAGCACGTTAGGCTTGCTTGTCGGCTACCTACCTGTTGCCATACATTCGCCGTGACAGGGACGGGTTACCACATTTCGACCCGAGTGGGGGAAAACAGGTGTCAGCCCAGCAAGACGTGCGCCTGCTGGACGGGGCGCATGTGCTGCTGACCGGTGGCACGGGCTTCCTCGGGCAGGCCATGCTCGAGAAGCTGCTCTCCGCGTACCCGACCGTCCGCGTCTCGCTGCTCATCCGGGAACGCCGCGGCGTGCCCGCCGACCGCCGCCTGGAGAGCCTGCTGCGCAAGCCGGTCTTCCGGGTCTGGCGCGAGCGCGTGGGCGACGGGGAGTGGCAGCGGATCGTCCGCGAGCGGGTCAGCCTCATCGAGGGCGACCTCAGCTCGGCCACGCTGCCCGGTGACCTGGACGTGGCCGTCCACGCGGCGTCCACGGTGACGTTCGACGAGCCGATCGACGAGGCGTTCGCCACGAACGTGTCCGGCGTCGTGGCGTTGTACGAGGCGCTGGCCGCCGCGGGCGGCGACCCGCACGTGGTGCACGTGTCCACCGCGTACGTGGCCGGGGTGCGCAAGGGCGTGGTGCTCGAGGCCGCGCTCGACCACGCGGTCGACTGGCGCACCGAGCTGGCCAGCGCGCGCGGGTTCCGGGAAGAGGTCGAGCGGGACTCGCGGCGGCCGGAGACGCTGCGCAAGACCTCCGCGCAGGCCTGGGCCGAGCACAGCAAGGCCGGCCCGCAGTCGGTGGCCCGGTCGGCGGAGGAGGCCCGGCGCGACTGGGTCGCCCGGCGGCTGGTGGAGTACGGCCGCTCCCGCGCGCAGAGCCTGGGCTGGCCGGACGTGTACACGTTCACCAAGGCCCTGGGCGAGCGGGTCGCCGAGGAGCTGTGGGCGGGCGCCGGTCACCGGCTGTCGGTGGTCCGGCCCGCGATCGTGGAAAGCTCGCTGCGCCACCCCTACCCCGGGTGGATCGACGGGTTCAAGATGGCCGACCCGCTGATCATCGCGTACGGCCAGGGCATCCTGCCGGAGTTCCCCGGCCTGCCGGACAGCGTGCTCGACATGATCCCGGTCGACCTGGTGGTCAACGCGATGCTGGCCGTGGCCGCGGCCGCGCCCGAGCCGGGCCGCCCGGCCTACTTCCACGTGGGGTCGGGCTCGCGCAACCCGCTGGCGTTCCGCGGCCTGTACGAGAACGTGCGGGAGTACTTCCGCCGGCACCCGATGCCGGCCGGCGGCCGGGGCCACGTGCGCGTGCCGTCCTGGCGCTTCCCGGGCGGCGACCGGGTCGAGTTCATGCTGCGCACCAGCGAGCGGGCGGTCGGGCTGGCCGAGCGGGCCCTGCACCGGATGCCCCGCTCGCAGCGGACCCAGGACTGGATGCGGGGGCTGCTGCGCCAGCAGACCGAGCTGGAGTTCCTGCGCCGGTACTCGGACCTGTACCAGGCCTACACGCAGGCCGAGGTGATCTACGACGACACCCGGACGTACGCGCTGCACCGGATGCTGCCGGCCGAGCTGGTCGCCGAGCACGGGTTCGACCCGGCGGTCATCGACTGGCGCGAGTACATCCAGGAGATCCACGCGCCCGGCGTGACCTCGCTGCTGCGCGAGCGCGGGACCCGGCGCGGCGGCCGCTCCTCCCCGGCGGGACCGGGCGAGCTGCCCGAGCGCACCGACGTCGCCGCGGTCTTCGACCTCGAGGGCACGGTCGTCGCCTCGAACCTCGTGGAGGCCTACCTGTGGGCCCGGCTGTCCGCGCTGCCCCGGTCGCGCTGGGGCGGCGAGCTGGCCGGGCTGGCCACCGCGCTGCCCCGCTACCTGCGGGCCGAGCGGCGGGACCGGGGCGACTTCATCCGCGCGTTCCTGCGCCGGTACGAGGGCACCAGCGAGGAGGAGCTGCGCGACCTGACCGACGACGTGCTCGGCCAGGCTCTGCTGCAGCGGGCCATCCCCGAGGCGGTCCGCCAGGTCCGCCGGCACCGGCTGGCCGGCCACCGGACGATCCTGATCACCGGCGCGATCGACGTGCTGGTCCGCCCGCTGGCCGGGCTGTTCGACGAGGTCGTGGCCAGCAGCATGCACACCCGGGCCGGCGTGTTCACCGGCCACCTGGCCGTGCCGCCGCTGGTCGACGAGGCCCGCGCGGCCTGGCTGCAGCGGCACGCCGGCGAGACCGGGCTCGACCTGTCCGGCTGCTACGCCTACGGAGACAGCTACTCCGACCGGCCGCTGCTGGAACTGGTCGGCCACCCGGTCGCGGTGAACCCCGACCCGGCGCTGTACGCGCACGCCCGGCGGCGGGGCTGGCCGGTCCGGAACTGGAACTCGCACGTGCGCGGCGCCGCGGACGTGCTGCTCGATACCGTGGCGGTGGAGCCGTAATGATCCTCGCCCTGGAGTACCACCGCTCACCGGGCCGTTACATCGCGGCGCGCGGGCTGACCGCGACCCGGACCGGGCGCCTGCTGACCGGTTCGATCACCGGGAACGTGTCGCCGATCCGGCTGGTCCACCGGGATGCGCCGCGGCTGCCCGGGCCGGACTGGACCCGGGTCACGCCGCTGCTGTCCGGGATCTGCGGGTCGGACCTGGCCCTGCTGACCGGGCGGGCCTCGCCGTACCTGTCCCCGCTGACCTCGATGCCGTTCGTGCCCGGCCACGAGGTCGTCGGCACCACGCTGGACGACCTGCCCGCGGTCCCGCGCGGGACGCGGGTCGTGCTCGACCCGGTGCTGTCCTGCCGGGCCCGGAGCACGCCGGCCTGCCGCTGGTGCGCGTCCGGGCAGGAGAACCGCTGCGACCACATCACCACCGGCGCGCTCGGGGCCGGGCTGCAGACCGGGTTCTGCGGGGACACCAGCGGCGGCTGGAGCTGGCAGCTCGTGGCGCACGCCGACCAGCTCCACCCGGTGCCCGACGAGCTGCCGAACGAGCGCGCGGTCCTGGCCGAGCCGCTGGCCTGCGCGGTGCACGCGGTGCGCCGGGTCGAGGTGCCGTCCGGCGCGTCGGTCGTGATCATCGGGGCGGGCACCGTCGGCCTGCTCACGCTGCTGGCGCTGCGCGAGCTCACCGCGGCCGGGCCGGTGTACCTGATGGCCAAGCACGCCCACCAGCGCACTCGCGCCCGGGAACTCGACGCCACCGCGCTGATCGACCCGGTGCGCGGGGTCCGGTCGCTGCGCCGGGTGACCACCGCGCGGATGCACCACCCCGAGCGCGGGTCGGAGTTCCTGCTCGGCGGCGTGGACATGGCGTTCGAGTGCACCGGCAGCCCGTCCGGGCTGGACACGGCGCTGCGGCTGGTCCGGGCCGGGGGAACGGTCGTGGCCTCGGGCATGCCCGGCGGCGGCGTGGACCTGACCCCGCTGTGGTACCGCGAGCTGCAGCTCGTCGGGGCGTACGCGTCGCATTCGCAGCGAGCGGATTTCGACACGGCGCTGCGGCTGGCCGGCCTGCCCGTGCTCGAGGGGTACGTAGACACCAGATACCCGCTGGGGCGGTGGCGCGAGGCGTTCAACCACGCCGCGAACGCCGGCCACCTGGGCACGGTGAAAGTCGCATTCGATCTGACCAGGCGGTGACGGGATGAGCAGGCCAGGATTCGTGCTTCAGGTCGACGAGCGGACTCCGCCGTTGCTCGTACACGAGGGCGAGGGCTTCCGGCTGGAGCCGCTGCCCCTCGGGACCAAGGTCATCTACCCGCCCGACTCGCTGCCCGGCCTCAAGCGGCTGGACGCGGCGATCCGGCGGGCCCTGCTGAACCCGGTGGGCATCGAGCCGCTGCCCGAGTTGCTGCGCCCCGGGATGCGGCTGACGATCGTGTTCGACGACATCTCGCTGCCGCTGCCGCCCATGCAGACGCCCGACGTGCGGCAGCGGATCATCGAGCAGGTCCTCGAGCTGGCCGCCGCGGCCGGGGTCGACGACGTAGAGCTGATCGCCGCCAACTCGCTGCACCGGCGGATGACCCCGGCCGAGCTGAAGCGCACGGTCGGCGACCGGGTCTTCCGCGCGTTCTTCCCCGACCATCTGCGCAACCACGACGCGGAGGACCGGAGCAACCTGACCCACCTGGGCAAGACCGGCAGCGGCGAGGACGTCGAGATCAACCGCCGGGCGGCCGAGAGCGACCTGGTCGTGTACGTCAACATCACGCTCACCGCGATGAGCGGCGGGCCGAAGTCGGTGTCGGTCGGCCTGGCCAGCTACCGCAGCCTGCGCCATCACCACAACGTGCACACGCTGCGGCACTCCCGGTCGTTCAACGACCCGCCGCACTCGGCCATGCACCATTCCTACGACCGGATGGCCGGGCTGATCGACGAGAACCTCAAGGTGTTCCAGATCGAGACCACGCTGAACAACGACGTGTTCCCGTCCGCGACCCGGTTCCTGAACAAGCGCGAGTGGGAGTGGAGCATCGGCGACCAGGCCAGCTACCTGGCCATCCGGCGGGCCAACGGGATGCTGCCCCCGGCCGCGCGGCGGCGGGTCTGGCAGTCCACGGCCGCGCCCTACGGGGTCACCGCGGTCCACGCCGGGGTGCCCGCCGAGGTACACCCCCAGACGCTGGCCAGCGTGCACCGCCAGCAGCTCACCGAGGTCGACGGGCAGTCCGACATCGCGATCTTCGGGCTCCCGTACATCTGCCCGTACAACGTCAACTCGATCATGAACCCGGTGCTGGTCATGTCCCTCGGGCTCGGGTACTTCTTCAACCTCTACCGGGGCCGGCCGATCGTGCGCGAGGGCGGCGTGGCGATCTTCTACCACCCGGTGCCGGACGAGTTCCACCCGGTCCACCACCCGAGCTACATCGACTTCTTCGAGGAGATCCTGACCGAGACCACCGACCCGCTGGTGCTCGAGGCCAAGTACGAGGAGCAGTTCGCGACCGACCCCTGGTACGTGCAGCTCTACCGGAAGTCGTACGCCTACCACGGCGTGCACCCGTTCTACATGTGGTACTGGGGCGCGCACGCGCTGGAGCACCTCGGCGAGGTCATCTTCGTGGGCGGGAACCGGAAGACCACCGCGCGGATGGGCTTCCGCTCGGCGTCGACGCTCGCCGACGCGCTGGAGATCGCGAGCCCGGTAGTGGGCTCGAGTCCCAGCATTTCCTACCTGCACGCGCCGCCGCTGGTCCTGGCGGACGTGCGCTGAGACGGGGGCGGAGATGAGCACGAGCCGGAGCCGGGTCGGGCTGCTGGCCGGGGCCTCGGGCCGGCGGCCGCGGCGGCTGGGCCTGCGCGCCGAACTCCGCTTGCTACGGCACGGCCGCGACTGGCGGGGCCGCTCCACGGTGCCCCGGTCCGCCGAACGCTGGGTCCCCGACGTCACCGAACCGGAGTTCCCCACCGCCTGGGCCCGGACGCCGCTGGCGGTCGCGTTGCGGGCCGGCGTGACCCGTCGGCTGCTCAAGGCCGTGGTCTGGAGCCAGACCGCGCCCGAGGTGCAGGGCACGGCGTACCTCGACGAACTGCGCGGACCCGCGGTGTTCGTGGCCAATCACTCCAGTCACCTGGACACCCCGCTGATCCTGGGCAGCCTGCCGCCGCTCTTCGCCAACAAGGTCGCGGTCGGCGCGGCCGCGGATTACTTTTTCGATGTCCGCTGGCGCGCGGTCACCACCGCGTTCTTGTTCAACGCTTTCCCGGTCGAACGGTACCGGTCGCGCCGGCTCCGCAGCCTCGCCGCCGACCTGGTCGACGACGGCTGGAGCCTGCTCCTCTACCCGGAGGGCACCCGCTCCGAGGACGGCTGGATGAACCCGTTCCGCCTCGGCGCCGCGCACCTGTGCGTGGCCAAGGGCCTGCCGGTCGTGCCCATCGCGATCACCGGCTCGTACGCGGCCATGCCCCGCGGCCGCGGCTGGCCGCAGCGCGGCCGCCCCCGCGTCGCGATCCGCTACGGCCGGCCGCTGCACCCGGTCGGCGAAGAGAAGGCGCGGGACTTCGGCCAGCGGATCGTCGAGGCCGTGGCCCGCCTCGCCGCCGAGGAAGACCTCGGCTGGTACGGCGCCCTGCGAGCCGCCGCGAACGGCACCCTCGCCGTCCCCGGCTACCGCTCCGCCCAGCCAGCCAGACCAATCGAGTCACGCCCCGTATCCGCCGCCGCCTCCGCTCCTGCTGCCTCGGCGGCCGTGGCCCCCGCGGCCGCTGTGGCCGTGCCCGCCGATAGCGACCAGATGGCCCACTGGCGCCGCGTCTGGGCCGCCAGCCGCCCCATGTCCGACCGCTCCCGCCGCACCACCCGCACCCTCCGCCGCCCCACCCCGCCCGAGTAGCCCGCTGGGCCAGCGCGCGCGGGTCCACGGCGAGGCGGTCAGGCGGTCAGCAGGCCGTCCAGGTCGGCCCGGATTTCCTCGGGGGTCACGGTGGGCTCATAGCGGCGGATCACGGCGCCGTCGCGGTCGACGAGGAACTTCGTGAAGTTCCACTTGATCTCGTCGGTGCCGAGCGCCTCGGGGCGGGTCTTGGCCACGTGCTCGTAGAGGCGCCCGAACTCCGGGCCGAAGTCACCGGGAGCCTCGGCACGCAGGTAGGCGTACAGCGGGTCGGCCTGGCTGCCGTTCACGTCGATCTTGCTGAACACCGGGAACGTCACGTCGTAGTTCGTGCTGCAGAACTCCTGGATCTCCGCGTCGCTGCCAGGCTCCTGCTCGCCGAACTGGTTGCAGGGGAAGCCGAGGATCCGCAGGCCCTGGTCCTGCGCGTCGCGGTGCAGCGCCTCCAGGCCCTCGTACTGCGGGGTCATGCCGCACTTGCTGGCGACGTTGACGATCAGCAGGAACTGGCCGGTGTAGTCGCGCAGGTCCTGGGTGCCGCCGTCGGCGGTCTTGACGCTGAAGTCATGCGTGTTCATGGGCTCCAACCAGTTCGGTGGGGGTACCGGGGTGCTCCCGACCCTAGCCGTCCCCGGTGCCGCGCCCGGCACCAGGGACGGCCCAGCCCCGAAGCCGCTAGCCGGGAGCCGGCGCCGCGTGCCGGGCCACGGCCTCGGCGTAGCGTTCCAGGCTCTCCCCGGGGCCGGGCGCCGCGAGCGCCGAGCGGATCATCTCGGCGGCCTCGCCGTGCCGGTGCAACTGCGTGTAGGTCAGCGCCACCTCGGTCGCGCCCGGGCCGGCCGGGGTGAACTCGACCACGATGCGGCTGGCCCGGTCGTCGTCGGACACCGGGCGCCAGCCGGGCCCGATCCGCCAGGTCACGACCATCCGGCGCGGCGGCGCCCACTCGAGGATCGTGCCCCGGGTCACTTCCGCCCCGTCCGCGCCGCGCTCGTAGAAGCGCCCGCCCGCCCTCGGTTCCATGGCGATAGCCTGCGGGCCGGAGATGAACGTATGCGCGGGCGGCAGCCACTCCGCCGGCCATTCGACAAATACTTTGAACGCTTCATCTACCGTGGCCGCGACCGTGACCGATTTGCGGATGCCAGGGGAGTCTCCGGGCACGCGAACCCCTTATGTTGAGACGGACATGTTGACATGAACATCTGTAGGATCCTGGCAGGTCGTATCCAACATGTCAATGCCAACATGTTCTGTCGGACAGTTAGCGAGGCGGGCTCATGTCGCTGAGGCACGCTCTGATCGGGCTGCTGGCCGAGCAGCCCGCCAGCGGGTGGGACCTGAGCCGGCGGTTCCAGGAGATCCTCGGCTCGGTCTGGCCGGCCGGCCACCCGCAGATCTACGGCGAGCTGCGCAAGCTGCAAGACGACGGGCTGATCGAGGTCGACTCCGAGGGGCCGCGCGGCCGCCGGGCCTACCGGGCCACCAAGGCCGGGGTGGCCGAGGTCCGCCGCTGGCTGACCGCCACGGACGTGGACCACACGCTCCGGCTGGAAACGCTGCTGCGCTCGGCGTTCTTCTGGCTGATGACCCCGGCCGAACTGGCCGGCCACCTCGAACGCGAGGCCGCTTACTTCCACGCCCTGGCCAAGAAGTACCGCGAACTCGCCGACGCCAAGGACCGGGGCGACTTCGGGAGCAGCCCGCAGACCCGGTCGCTGCGCGTCACGGTCGAGGCGGCGCTGCGGATCAACGAGAGCCTCGGCGACTGGGCCGACTGGGCCAGGTCCAGGCCCCCGGCCCAGACCGGATAGGCGCGGGCCGCCCGCCGATCCGGCGCGCACGCCGCCGCCGTTCGCTCCCGCCCGGGTGAAAAACTGCCGCGACGGTCGTATCCTCCATACCGGATGTTTGCTTGCCGATTACCGGGTTCGGGTTGCGCGGCGAGCCCGTCCGGTGATGACTAGGGGGGATTGGTGGCGAACTTGCCGAGGCCGCGGCCTGCGCTGGCCCTGCTCGCGACGACCCTGGCCGCGGTAACCGCGCTCACCGCGGCCTGCGCCGGGCCGCCGCCCGCGAAGCGCAAGGTCCACCACGTGGCCGCGGTGGTCACGCCCAGCCCGACCGCGCCGCCGGTCGGGCCGCACGGCGGCATCGACCTTGACGTGCTGGTCGTCACCGACGGTTCGGGCGCGGTCGAGGCCATCCGCCAGGAACTCAGCACCGAGGGCGTGCCGTCCACGGTCATCGACACCCACGACGCCGGCCGGACCACGATCTCCCGGGCGTTCCTCGCCCGGACGCTGCCGGGCGGCACCAAGGGCGGCAACTTCGACGGCATCGTGCTGCCCGGCCCCTCGGCCTCCGGGCTGTCGCCCGCCGAGACCGCGGCCCTGGCCTGGTACGAGCGCCGGTTCGGCGTGCGCCAGGTGGACGCCTACTCGCCGCCCATGCCCGCCATGGGGATGACCGCCCCGCCGGCCTACAGCGGCCCGCTCAGCGGCGCCGTGGGCGTGACCGCGGCCGGCGCCCGCGCCGGGTTCGGCTACCTCAACGGCTCGTTCCCGTTCGGCGGGGGGCCGGCGGGCCCGGCCCCGTTCGGCTACCTGGCCCGGCCCGCGCCGGGCGGCGGCGCCACGCCGCTGCTGACCGCCGCGATCCCGCACTCGGGCGGGCACGCCACCCTGGTCTGGCAGTACGACCAGGGCGGACGCCAGGAACTCGGGATCGGCTTCGGCTACGACTACGCCCAGGCCCAGTTCCACTACCTCGGCCACGGCATCGTGGACTGGCTGACCCGCGGCGTGCACCTCGGCCAGTGGCGCAACTACCTCGACATCGCCTACGACGACATGTTCCTCGGGGACGCGCAGTGGAGCCCGCGCGGCCACTGCACGCCCGGCGCCACCACGTGCCCGAAGGGCACGCCGATGACCCCCACGATCCGGATGAAGCCGGCCGACGTGACCTACGCCGTGCAGTGGGAGCGGCAGCACCACTTCACGATCGAGTTCCTCTACAACGGCGGGGCCTCGGCCCGGTTCGCCCGGCACGGGGTCGACGCGCTGCTGGTGGCGACCCGGCCGGTAGCCAAGGACTTCTACTGGGTCAACCACACCTGGACCCACGCGTACCTCGGCTGCCAGCAGGACTTCCGCGTGGTGCCCTGGCGGTGCGTGCGGTCCGGCGGGCGCATCGTGTGGGCGGCGGACCTGAGCCTGATCGACAGCCAGATCCGGCAGAACTTCGCCTGGGCCCGGCGGAACAAGATCCCCGCCGAGGGCGGCGTGGTGGCCAGCGGCGAGTACTCGGGGCTGCGGTTGCTGCCCCAGCAGCCGGTGGACAACCCGCACCTGGTCCAGGCCATGGGGCTGAACCACATCCACTGGATCGTCCTGGACGCCTCGCGTGAGCCGCAGATGCGCCCGGTCGGGGCGGCGCTGGGCGTGCCCCGGCACCCGATCGACGTCGGGTACGACGTCGACACCGTGGCCGGCGAGGTCAACGAGTTCAACTGGTACAACGACTCCAAGGCCGACGGCGGCAGCGGCCAGTGCCGGGGCAGCGCGGTCACCGCCTGCCTCAAGCCGCTGAACCCGCGGACCGGGTGGACCTCCGTGATCGTGCCGCAGCAGGTCCAGATCGTGTTCCACGCGGTGCTGAACAACGACCCGCGGCCGTTCTTCATGCATCAGTCCAACCTGACCGGCGACCGGCTGGGCTACCCGGTGATGGACGGCGTGCTGTCCGCCTACCGCGCCGTCTACGGCCCCAGCGCGCCGATCGAGAACCTGGCCACCGACCGGGACGGGGCCGTGCTGCGCGACCAGCAACTGTGGGCCGCGGCGGTGAAGGCGGGCACCGTCACCGCCTGGGTGGACGGCAACACGGTCACGGTCTCCGGCCCGCCCGGCACGCCGGTGCCGGTCACCGTCCCGGCCGGGACCCGGACCGGGGCCGCGTCCGGGCCGGGGTTCGGGTTCTCGTACTCGGGCGAGTTGTCGGGGTACGCGACGCTCGGCGCGCAGCCGCTCAAGCTGGTCCTCGGCGCCGCTCCCTAGCCGGCGGCCCGCCTCGGCGCAGGTCCCACCGGGGCGCGGAGTTTGGCCGGACCGGGCGCGGAGCAGGTCTCCGGGCATGGGCCCAGCAGCGCGGCGTGGCCGGTAGCGGCCGCATGACCGGCTGGTTCACGACCCAGATCGTGCATACCGGCCGGTTTCCGCTGTTCTGCTTCTTTGTCGCGTTCCTGGTCAGCTTCGGCTTCATCCGCTTGTCGGTCCGGCTCATCCGGGCCCAGGTCCGCTGGTGGCCGGGCAACGTCACCCGCGGCGACACGCACCTGCACCACATGGTGTTCGGCGTGGTGTTCATGGTCGCGGGCGGGGTGGCCGGGATCGCCACCCCGGCGCACCTGCTCGGCTGGCGGGCCGGGTTCGCCGCGCTGTTCGGCGCGGGGACCGCGCTGGTCCTCGACGAGTTCGCGCTGATCTTGCACCTGCGCGACGTGTACTGGACCAGCGCGGGCCGGGTCTCGATCGACGCGGTCTTCATCGCGGCCGGGATCACCGCGCTGCTGCTGGTCGGCGTCACCCCGGCCGGCCTCTCGGACGTCACGGCCTTCCACCGCGGGACCGGCGGCGGCGCGGCGCTGGCCAGCCTGGCGGTGACGCTTCTGGTCCTGTTCGCGGTCGCGGCGGTCACGCTGCTGAAGGGCAAGATCTGGACCGGGCTGTTCGGGGTGTTCCTGCCGTTCCTCTTCTTCGTAGGCGCGCTGCGGCTCGCCCGGCCGCACTCGCCCTGGGCCCGGTGGCGCTACCAGCGCAAGCCCGCCAAGCTGGCCCGGGCCAGCCGGCGGGAAGAACGCGTCCGCCAGCCGGTGATCCGGGCCCGGACCCGGGTCGAGGACCTGGTCGCCGGCTACCACGACCGGCCCGCCCGGCCGGACGGCCGGCGACCGGACAAGCGCGGATCGCGGTTAACGCGGGAGCGAGCCGCGTCAGCCCGGCTGAGGGTCGGGCGGCACCGGGGTCGCGCGAACCGCGGCCGGGGCCGGCTCCGCCTGACGGCCGCGGCGGACCATGGTCGACGCCGCGTCGGCGTCGCGGATGGTCAGCGCGACCACCACGCCGATCACGGCCACGCCGGCCGCGGCCAGGAAGGCCACGTGGTACGAGGTGAGGTTCGGCGCGACGTGCCCGGCCACGATCCTGGTCGCGCCGACGGCCACGATGATCGTGGTGAACGCCGCCACGCCGATCGCGCCGCCGAGCTGGCGGACGACGTTGAACATCGTCGAGGCGCGCCCGGTGGCCTCCGGCGAGATCGACGCGAACGCGGCGGCCTGAGCGGGGACGAAGACCTGGCCCATGGCCGCCCCCAGGCCGAACATGAGCAGGCGCATCCACCACAGGCTCGTCTCGGGGCCGACCAGGCTCATCAGCCCGATCGTCACGGTCACCCCGGCCAGCCCCAGCGCGATGTTCCGGCGCGGGCCGAGCCGGGGGTAGAGCACGCGGCTGGCCAGCTGCGCGCCCGCCATCACCCCCAGCGCCTCGGGGAAGATGCTCAGTCCCGTGGCCAGCGCGGACAGGCCCCGGCCGTCCTGGAAGAACAGCGAGACGACGTAGAGCGTGCCGAGGAACGCCGCCGCGCCCAGCACCATCACGCCGTTAGCCGACCGGAACAGCCGGTCGCCCAGCAGCCGCAGATCGATCAGCGGCAGCCGCTTGCGCAGCTCGACGACCAGCAGGACGGCCAGCAGCACCGCCCCGGCCGCGACCGTGCTCAGCACCACGGGCGAGCCCCACTGCCGGATCGGCCCCTCCGACAGGCCGTACATGAGCAGCCCCAGGCTGGCCCCGGCCAGCAGGAAGCCCGCGGCGTCGAACGGGCCGGGCCGCAGCGTGCTCCCGCCCTCGAGGAACAGCACGCCGAACGCGAACGCGGCGATCCCGAGCGGCAGGTTGACGAAGAAGATCCATCGCCAGGACAGTTCCGTGACCAGCACCCCGCCGAGGATCGGGCCCAGCGCGGGGGCGAAGGTGGTCGGCACGGTGAGGATGCCCGACGCGCGGATCCGCTCGGCCGGGGGGAACGCCCGGAACAGCATGGCCAGGCCGACCGGCGCCATCATGCCGCCCCCGACGCCCTGCAGCACGCGGAAGATCTCGAGCTCCAGCAGGGAGGTCGCCAGGCCGCACAGCACCGAGGCGACGGTGAACACCACGATCGCGGCGAGCAGCACCCGCTTGCCGCCGAACCGGTCGCCGAGCCAGCCCGACGCGGAGATGAACACGGCCAGGCTGACCAGGAAGTAGATCGAGACGCTGGCCACCGAGGTCGCCGGGACGCCGAACGTGCGGCCGATCGTGGGCAGCGCCACGTTCACGATCGTCGCGTCCATGATGGTCATGAACATCGCCGCCACGTAGACCACGCTGACGGCGACTTTTTGGCTGACCCGGCTGCTCATGTGGCCCTTTCCCCGGAAGATCCGTCCCCGGGGGACAATGCCGCGGCGACGGGTTTTCTTCCGCCGGCGGGGCCGGGACCTGCGTCAGCCGCCGCGCGGCCCGGCCAGCGCGGCCCGGGCGCCCCGCGCCGCGCTCACGGTGGCGACGGTCGCGGCCGCAGCGACCAGGGCCAGGTAGCCGCCCACCACGACCCCGTCGCGGTGGCCGGCGAAGTCGCTGGCCCACGCGTACAGGCCGAGGGTGGCGGTCGCGCTGGCCGCGACCGCGAGCAGCATCGGCCCCATGGCCAGGGCCGCCGCGATGGCGGCCAGGCGGACGCCCTGGCCGCGGGGACGGAGCCGGCGCAGGGCCAGGCCGGGCCCGGCCGCGGCCGCCGCCGCCGCGGCGAAGCCGAACAGGGTCACGGCCAGGAACCACCCGGCGCTGACGCCGCCGGGCCCGCCGGCCAGGCTGACCGTCACGCGCACGGCGACCAGGAACGCCACCGGCGCGATCACCGGCAGCAGCAGGTACGCGGTCTCGCGGGTGCGATGCTCGCGGCGCGCCCGGCGCAGCAGCAGCAGCCACAACGGCAGCCCGCCCGCGGCGCCGACCAGCGCCGAGAGCGCGAAGCCCGCGTCGAAGACCGGGTAGGACCACCCGACGACCGGGTGGCCGGCCGGCCGGTAGCCCTGCAACTGGGTGAGCTGGGCGAAGACCAGTCCGAGGCCGGCCAGCATGGACCAGGCCAGCAGCACCGTGGCCAGGCTGCCCCGCATCCGCGCGGGCCGGTCGTACAGGTGCGCCGGGGGCCAGACCCAGGCGGGCACCGCGCGCCAGGCCAGGCTGGCCACCGCGCGCGGCCCGCCGCCGGACTCCTCCAGCAGCGCGAGGATCTCGTCGCCGTAGCGGGCCCGCCAGGCCGGCGGGTAGAGGGCCAGCGCGGCCCGCGCCAGCAGCATGCGATGCGGCGGGGCGGGCGAATCGTTCAAACGTGTTTTCTCGCTCATGCCGGGCCTCCCGCGGGCGCCCAGCCGTACCGGATGCTCAGCCGCTCCCGGGCCACCCGGGCGACCTGGCTCATCCGCTCGGACTGCTGGGCCAGGGCCTGGGCCCCGGCCATCGTGATCCGGTAGGGGCGGCGGCGGTCCTCGGACTCCAGCGGCTCGATCAGGCCCCGGGACTCCAGCCGCGAGATCACCGCGTAGAGCGTCCCGGCGCTGAGCCGGACGCCCATCGTCTCGGCCACGTCCCGGGTGATGGCGTACCCGTGCTTCGGCTCGTCGGCCAGGCTGGCCAGCACCAGCAGCGGCGGGTCGGCCCACCGGTCGAGTCGCTCGCTCACGTCGCGCTCCCCGTTCTCGGCGCCCGCATGGCTCTATAGCGACCGACTCTATAACGCTCCTCGCTATACCGCAAGCCGATATAGGGCGGCCCGCTACAACGGTTAGGAGGGCATGGCGCCCGCCCCGGGTGTGGGGGGCGTTGGGG
>Ga0102924_1000380_pt1 | contig 55369 bp, 56 predicted proteins | sample PaiPotPPM11metaG_FD_80116 | JGI IMG/M metagenome (GOLD analysis project Ga0102924, IMG submission 80116) | Iron sulfur acid spring bacterial and archeal communities from Banff, Canada, to study Microbial Dark Matter (Phase II) - Paint Pots PPM... ... | reverse complement strand
GGGCGCGGCGGCGCGGGCGGCGGCGGCGGGCCACCGGCGGCGGGGGTCGGCGTGCCTTGTGCGTGCGCCGTTCCCGTATGCGACGCGACGCCACCGGCGAGGCCGGCCACGAGCGCGGCACTGGCGAACAGCGCCAGCGCCCGCCGTCCCGGCCGGACGCGGCGGATCCGTGATTCGATCACTCGATTCCTCCTGCAACTCTCTGTTGGTTGGCGCACCCGAAAACCCCAGGGCACTGCAGTCCGTATATCAGACTGCTTGCACGGCGTCAAGAAACTGTATGTTCTTTGTGCCTGTCGCGCTGTCGCTAGTCATAACGCCCCGAAGGCTCGCGATCAACCACCCGCGGCGTCAACGCGTGCGACAATCCGCTATCAGTGCACGATCGCCTTGAGCGTCACGATGGCCGATGCTACGATCCTCGTCGTGCGGTGCGAGGCGCGGAGGAAGCGGAGTTCATGGCTGAAGTTGGCGGCGGGACGGGCAGATCGGTCACGGTGCGGGTGCCCGCCACCAGTGCGAACCTGGGACCCGGCTTCGATGCCATGGGCATTGCGCTCGAGCTGACCGGCGACGTCACGATCTCCCACCACGATCGCCCCGCTCCCTTTCCGCGCGACAAGGCCGAACAGATCGCCCTCGCCGCCGCCCGCGCGGTCTTCCAGCATGCGGGCACGCCTCCGACCGTCACGCTGCAAGCGACCTACGAGGGCGCCATCCCTGTCGGCCGCGGACTTGGCGCCAGTGCGGTGCTGCGTGTCGGCGCCGTGGTCGCGGCAAACGCCTTGCTGGGCGAGCCGTTCACGCCGGATCAGCTCGCCGTGCTGGCCGCCGAGCTTGAGGGCCACGCCGACAACGTCGTGCCGGCGCTGTTCGGCGGCTTTCAGGTCGTCGTCTGGGACGAGGGCGCGCTGACGCGCGTGCAGGTGCCGCTCCCTGCCGGGCTTGAGGCCGTGCTGCTGATCCCGGAGCTGGAGATGCCGACGACAGAGACGCGCAAGCATTTGCCGCTCGAGGTCTCGCGTCAAGAAGCCGTGCACAACATCGGCCGCGCGACCTTGCTCGTCGCCTGCATGGCGACGGGCCGCCTGGACGGATTGCGCGTTGCCACGCAGGACGTCCTGCATCAGCCGGCCCGCTCGCGCCTCTTTCCCGCGCTGTACGACGTGATCGATGCGGCGCTCGAGGCCGGCGCCTGGGGAGCCTATCTCTCCGGCGGCGGCTCCGCGGTGCTGGCCTTCACCACCGGCGCTGCCGATGCGGTCGGCGCGGCGATGGTCGCTGCGGCCGCGCAACACGGCGCCGCGGGCCGCTATTTGTGTACGCGGCCGCGCGTCTGCGGCGCCGAGATCGTCCGCGCCGGGGCGATCGCATGAGCGCAGCACGCCCGATCATCGTGCAGAAATACGGCGGCAGCTCCGTTGCCGATGCCGGGCGCATCCGCCACGTCGCCGCGCGAGTGACGCGACGCGAGCGTGAGGGCAACGCGCTGGTCGTCGTGGTTTCGGCGATGGGCGACACGACGGACGAGCTGATCGCTCTGGCGAGAGAGATTACTCCGCATCCCCGCGCCCGCGAGCTGGATATGCTGCTCTCGACCGGGGAGATCGCCAGCAGCGCCTTGCTGGCGATGGCTCTGCACGAGCTCGGCCAGGACGCGGTCTCGCTCACCGGCCTGCAGACGGGCATCCAGACCGATGCGGTGCACAGCAAAGCGCGAATTCTGAACGTTGACCCGCGGCGCGTTGTCGAGGAGTTGGACCGCGGCCGCGTCGTGATCATCGCCGGTTTCCAGGGCGTCACTGCCGAGCTGGATGTGACCACGCTCGGCCGCGGCGGCTCGGATACGACGGCCGTGGCCCTGGCGGTGGCGCTCAAGGCCGAGCGCTGCGAGCGCTTCACCGATGTCGATGGCGTGTATACAACCGATCCGCGCGTCGAGCCGCGCGCCCGCAAGCTGCGCGATATCGGCTACGAAGAGATGCTGGAGCTGGCGAGCCAGGGCGCGCAGATCATGCATCCACGCGCCGTGGAGCTGGGGCAGCTCTACGATCTGCCGATCCTCGTCGCCTCCAGCTTCAGCGACGAGCCGGGCACGCTCATCCACGGAGCAGCCTCGATGGAACCGACGAACAAAGTCCGCGGTATCGCGCACGACCTCGATGTCGCCAAGATCACGGTGCGCGGCGTGCCCGACCGGCCGGGCATCGCCGCCGCCATCTTCGGCCCGCTCGCCGACGCGCACATCTCCGTCGATACGATCGTGCAGAACGCCAGCCTGGAGAACCTGACGGACCTGACGTTTACGCTGGGTAAGGGCGATCTGCATCGCGCCCTGCAGCTCACGGAGCCGCTGGCGTCAGAGATCGGCGCCGCTGGCCTCGCCTCCGACGCCCAGCTCGGCAAGATCAGCATCGTGGGCACGGGCATGCAGAACACGCCGGGCTACGCGGCGCTGATGTTCCGCACGCTGTTCGAAGCCGGCATCAACATCCAGCTCATCACCACCAGCGAGATCCGCATCACCTGCATCATCGGCGAGCGCGACGTGACAACCGCCGTGCGTGCCCTGCACCGCGCCTTCGAGTTGGAGAGCGCCGACTGACCGAGCCTTCGATCTGTGCACCTGCAGCACCGTTCGGTAGGGGCCGTTCGCGGCGTTCGGCCCTCATCCTCTTCTGTCTCCTTCTCCCAATCCTGGGAGAAGGAGACGATCCAGTCTGGAGCGTTCCGAGCACCAAACGGTTAACCCGACGTCCTCCCGGATCGCATCACGCCGGATCGCCCCTTTCTCCCAGGATTGGGAGAGAGGGGAAGGGAGAGTGAGGGCCGACAGCCGCGGCCAGCGCGCCCCACCCCTCGGCTCAGATCCCGCCGCCCAACGCCAGCCAATCGCGCGGCGTCAGGCTGCTTAAATCGGCGCGGGCGCAGTTGATGGCCAGCAGCTTGCCGAACAGGCCGGGCCGCCGTTGCAGGCCGCTCATCGCCCGGCCGGTGAGCGCCGGCGAGGCACAGAGCGCCAGCGCCAGCCATGTCAATAGCGTTCCCTGGCGCGTGATTGAGCAGTGCAGCGCGGCGTACTCATGCAGATTCGGCAGACCATCGCGATCGAGCGCACGATCGATCACTTGGGCCGCAGCGCGAGCCTGAAGCAGGGCGGAGGCCATGCCTTCGCCGGTGATCGGGTCGAGAAAGCCAGCGGCGTCGCCGACCAGCAGGGCGCGGCCGCCCGCAACGCGCCGGGCATGCGCGGCGAACGGCCCGGTCGCCCGCACTCCCGGCAGCAACTCCGCGCCGCATAACCTGGCCGCCAACACCGGCTGGCCGGCCACAGACTCCGCGAAGGCGGCCTGCAGCCGTCCGGCGAAGCGGGCCATGAATTGCCGTCCCCCGAGCAGTGCAACCAGGGCCTCGCCCTTGCCGAGCGGGGTGAGATAGGCTTCCATGCCCGGCGCCAGCAGCACCTCGATCATGGGCGGCAGTTCGACACCGCGCAGGCAGAAGTGGCCGACCACGCCGTAGCGCCGCGGCCAGCGGCGCGAGGCGTCCCAGCCGAGCCAGGAGCGCACGCGCGAATGCATGCCGTCCGCTCCGACCAAAACACGGCCGCGCCACGTCTGCCGGCCGTCCGTGGCCGCGACGAGTCCGTCGCGCGTCCGCCGCAGGCCGGTCACGCGCACGCCCTGCACCAGATCGACGCCCGGGAACATCGCCAGGTGGCGCGCCAGCAGATCGTCGAGCGCAAGGCGCCGCACGCCGAGCGCGACGCTCGGGCGCCCGGCGCTTCGCGGGAAGCAGGCCGAGACCGTCCGCCCATCCGGCAGGGTGTAGCGCACGCCCGCCAGTTCGCGCGCGCCGGCCGCACGCAGCTCAGCCGCCAGGCCAAGCTCGGCCAGCACTTCGACGCCGTGCGGCATCAGTCCTTCGCCGCAGAGCTTGTCGCGCGGAAAACGGGCGCGGTCCAGCACGATCACGCGCCGACCACGGCGCGCGAGAAAGGCAGCGGTCGCCGCCCCGGCGACACTGCCTCCGACGATCACGGCATCCACGGTGTTCTGCATCTCGCTTCACGGACCCCTTGTGCCGAGCGCCCGCCGTGATTGCACCTGCCATCACGAATCCGCGCACCGCGCGCCGCCGTATTGAGAACAGCCGGTCACCGCGCTTCAGGAGGACGCCATGGGATTTCGCCCCAGCCATTCGATCGTCGCCATCGCCGGCGCCGCCGTCCTTGCTTTGCTGGTCTCAAGCGCCGCGGGGCCGCCACGAACGGTCCGAGCTCAAGACGCCATCGTCGTCGCAATGATCAACAACCAGTATGCGCCGGGCACGATCACCATTGCGGCCGGCAGCACCGTGACCTGGGTGAACAACGAAGATCCGAACGCAAGCGATAACGTTCATGATGTGATCGCCGACGATTACACGTCGTGGAGTTCCGACTACATCAATCCGGGTGAAACCTACTCGCGCGAGTTCGACACGCCCGGCACCTACACCTATCTCTGCGACCTGCACACCAACATGCAGGGCACGATCGTCGTGCAGTAGCCGGCCGCCTGAAGTATCTGGCACATTTGGGCGCTGCCGCAGCGATGGCGCGTCAGCGCCGCGGCAGCTCGATCGTCGCCGCGCCGGAGACCGTGCGCTCGCCCTGGACATTCTCGATCCAGAGCTCCAGATCGACTTCGCCGCTGGCTTCACCTGGCCGGACCGCCGTCACCATGCCGTGACAGGCGAGCGGCAGATTGGGCGTGTCCGGACGGCGGTAGGCGGCGCGCACGCTGCGCAGACGCACCTCCGGCCCGGCCCACTGGCGCAGCAGCAAGTTAAACAGCGCCAGCTTCATCGGGCCGGGAATCAGTGTGTCCGGCAGTCCCTGCGCCCGCGCCAGATCGCGGTCGTAGAAGATGGGCACGAAGGTCCAGGTCGCACCCGACCACTTGACCACGTTGATCAACGCGAAGCGCTTCGCCAAAGGCGGCAGCCGGTCGCCTTCGTGTACGTCGCCCAGGCGGAGCGGGCCGTCGCTCACGGCGCCTCCTCGTCGTCTCCGGCGGCATCGGCCGTGGCGTAGCGCGCGAAGATTCGGCGTGACACCGCGACAAGCATGCCCTGCTCGTCGGTGAAGCGCCACTCGTAGCGCAAATACAGCGTCTGGCCGTGGCGTCCGCCGAAGCGCTCGTAGATGTCGGCGATGCGCCCGGTGCTGACGATGCGCTCGCCCCAGCGCAGCGGCCGGTACTGTTCCCACTCGTCGCCGGCGAGGACGCCGCTGGCCAGCTCCCCGGCGATGCCCGTCGGCGGGATGAACGACTCGTAGGCGGAGAAGTAAAACGACGGCGCGAACTCGGAGGCGTTGAACGCGTCGGGATCCTCGCCCAGCGCCTCCGCCAGCCGGCGGCCGACGACCGGATCGACCACGAACACGCGCGGCGCGGCCTCGCTGCCGATCATGGCGCGCACGTCGTCGCTGATCAGGGATCGTTGATCGGCCATCGCCGCAGTCCTGGCGCGAGCGTTCCGGCAGGGGTGATGGGGCGCGCCGCGGCGCTACGGCCGGGCTGCGCCGCCGCGCACGGCGCCCGCGGCGGCGAATTCCGCGACGCGCTGCTGCGTGTATGCCAGCATCTCCGGCGGAATGAGCTGCGGCCCGCCGAGCGCACTGGCGTAGAGCGCGAGCTGCGCCGTCTCTTCGAGTGCCGTACACACGCGCACCGCGTCGGCGCTGCTTTCGTGGAAAGCAAGGATGCCGTGATTGGCGAGCAGCACAGCCTTGCTCCGCGGCGTGATCACGCCACGAATGTTGTTCACCGACTCCTGCGAGCCGCGCGGACCGTAGGCGGCCACCGGCACGCCATCTTCCATGCCGAAGCGCGCGGCCGCCTCGCTCCAGCAGAGGATCGGCCGGCCGGCCACGGCAAAGGCGGTCGCGAAGGGCGAATGCGTGTGGATGACGCAGCCCGTTTCGAGCCGGCGCTCGTATACGGCCGTATGCATATGCACGACCTCGTGCGCGACGGGCGGCAGCTCGCCCTCCAGCAGCTCGCCGTCAAGGCTCAGCCGGGCGATGCCGGCCGGCGTGAGCCCGTGCAGCGTGCCGCCGGCCGTGAAGAGGATCTGGTCTTTTCCCGGTACCCGCAGGCTGATATTCCCGTGCCCCGAGATCGAGAGGGCGCCGGAACGGACCACCGCCTCGCACGTTTCGATGAGTTGTTGCTTCAGATCCGCCAGCGTGTCGCTCATCGCTCTGCCCTCGCTCGAATGGGGTCGCCAGCGGCAGGCACCGCCGGCTGGCTGCCATGCTATCACGCGACATCGGCCCGCCAAATCGCCCACCGTCCGGCGAGGCGCGTGGTAAGCTCCGCTTCGGGCCGGTGCGGCGCGACGACAACGGCCGGCAGTGGAGCGCACGATGGACCTGGGGCTGGCAGGCAAGTCGGCGATCGTGACGGGATCGAGCCGCGGCATTGGCAGGGCGATAGCTCTGGCGCTGGGCCGCGAGGGCTGCGCGATCACACTCTGCGCCCGCGGCGCCGAAGCGTTGCAGGCCGCGACGGCGGAGGCGCGTGATGCCGGCGTGACCGCGCACGCCGTGGCCGCCGATGTGACCGAAGCGGCGGATATCGAACGCGTGGTGAGCGAAGCCACGCGCCAGTTCGGCGGCGTCGATATTCTGATCAACAACGCGGGCGGCTCGGTGCCGGGCGAGGACGATGCGGCCTGGCAGCGGGCGATCGACGTGAACCTGATGGCCGCCGTACGCGCCTCGCGCCTGGTCGTGCCGATCATGCGCGAGCGCGGCGGCGGCGTGATCTGCCATATCACCTCGATCTGGGGACGCGAGTCGGGCGGCGGCATGCCCTACAACGCGGTCAAGGCGGCGATGACCAGCCACGCCAAAGCGCTCTCCAACCAGGTGGCGAAGGACAACATCCGCGTCTTCTCGCTGGCGCCCGGATCGATCATCTTCCCCGGCGGCGGTTGGGAGCGCGCCACGCAGGCCAACCCGGAGGGCATGAAACAATTCGTCGCACAAAACCTGCCCATGGGGCGCTTCGGCCGCCCGGAGGCCGTGGCGGACGTGGTCGCCTTCCTCGTCTCGCCTCGCGGCGAATGGGTGACGGGCGCCTCGATCGTGGTGGACGGCGGGCAGTCGAAGTCGAATATCTGAGCCAAAGCGAACGGACGCAAGGTGATGCTCGAGCACGAAGTCACGATCCGGCCCGCGCGGCCGGAAGACGCGGCCGCGGTTGCCGCGTGCGTGAACGCGGCCTACGCGATCTACGTGCCGCGCATGGGCATGCAGCCGGCGCCGATGCTGGCGGACTACGCCGCGCTGATCGCGGCCGGCCACGTCTCCGTGCTCATCGAAGGCGCGGCGCTCCGCGGCGTGATCGTGCTGATCGCCGAACCGGACCATCTGTTCATCGAAAACGTCGCCGTCTCGCCCGATGCGCAGGGCCGCGGCTTCGGCCGCCGCCTGCTGGATTTTGCCGAGTCCGAGGCGCGGCGGCGCGAACTCCGGGAGCTGCGGCTGTACACGAACGAGTTGATGACGGAAAACCTCGGCCTCTACGCCCACCTGGGTTATGTCGAGGTCGAGCGCCGCCTCGACGAAGGCTACCGCCGCGTGTTCATGGTGAAGCGGCTGCCGGACTGAGCCGGCGGTGTCACAGGCCGGCCAACTCGCGGGCGAAGAAGGCGCCGATGACTTCACGCAATTCACCCGAGTGGCCCCGCCAGAAGTGGTCCGCGCCGGGCACGATCGTCAGTTCGGTCTTCGGGCCGAGCGCGACAGCAAGCTGGCGCACGGCGTCCGCAGGCGCGAACTCGTCGCGGTCGCCGGCGATCAGCAGCACGGAAATCTCGAAGCCCTGCATCGCCGTGAAATCGATCATGCGCGGCGGCGCCGAGATCGCTGCCAGCGCCCGCACGCCGGCCGCCGACCCGGCGTTCAGCGCCACGCCGCCGCCGAACGAGTAGCCGGCCAGCCCGAGCCGGCTGCGGTCGATCTCGGCTCGGGCGCGCAACTCGTCGAGCGCCGCCCATACGTCTTCGCGCTCGCCCACGCCGCCCGCGTGCTCGCCCTCCGAGCCGCCCACGCCGCGGAAGTTGAAGCGCAGCGCCGCGATGCCGCGGGCCAGCAACTCGCGGCAGACCTGCTCCACCACGTCGTTCCACATATCGCCGCCGTACAGCGGATGCGGATGGCAGACCACAACGCCCGCAACCGCTGAGGCCGCATCGGCGGGCAGTTGCAGCACAGCTTCGAGCCGCAACTCGCCCGCGGCGATGCTCAGCCGCTCGTCGCTCACGAGTCCTGCTCCGGCGGCACGATCGGCAGCAGGAGGTGCGACGGCCGCGCCATGTCGTGGTAGACCGTGTTGTCCGCGATCACGACGCGCCGGTTGCGTCCCAACAGCTCGCCCGTGTTGGGGTTCACGTCAAAACGCGGAAAATTGCTGCTGGAGATATCCAGCCGAATGCGGTGCCCGGCGGCAAAGACGTTGCTGGTCGGATAGGGCACGATGCTGACTTCGTAGACCGCGCCCGGCATCGCCGGCTCGCCGCGCTCGCGGCCGTTGCGGTAGCGCAGGCGCTGTATGCTGTCGCCGATGTTCATCGCGTAGCCGTCGGGATAGTCGGCGCTCGGCGGGTAGACATCCAGTAACTTGGCGGTGAAGTCGGTGTCGGCCGCGCTGGACGATACCCAGAGCTTCACCTCAAGCGGGCCGGTCACTTCCACGGCCATCGTGAGCGGCGCCGTCTGAAACACGAGCACGTCGCCGCGGGCGCTGAGCGGCAACGTGTCCTTGGCGCCCAGCACCCACGGCGCGCCGCGCTGGTCGAAGGCGCCGTTGGGCATCACATCGTAGCCGACGGAGATGTTGCCGCCGATCGTGGGCACGGGATCCAGCGGATTGAAGCGGTAGGTGGTCGCCGCGTCCGCCTCAGCCGGCCGCCGCGCGGAAAGCGAGCCACCGCCGTGCAGGTAGTACGGCGTGCTCACGGCGCGGTCAAGGGGCCATCCCTGCTCGTCGCGCCAGTGGCCGCCGTGATCGAGCCGGCCCTCCGCGTTGCGCCGGCCCGTGCCGCCGCCCATCACGAAGATGCGCACGGGCGCTTCCTGCTCCAGGCCCGTCTCAAGACCTTTCAGCCAGCGGTCGAACCAGCGCAGGCGGAAGCCGTTGTAATCGTCGAGCGGCGCCTCCGGACCGAAGTCAACGTCGCCGCTGAACGACTGCGCCATCGTGGCCACGCCATGCACCCACGGACCCATGATCAGCCGCACCGGCCCGCGCTTCTGCCGGCTGAGCGCCACGTAATTATCCGTGACGGCCCGCGCGTAGGAGTCATACCAGCCGCTGAGCAGGTAGAGCGGCACGTCCTTATGCTGATCGTAATACTCGTCGGCCACGTAGCCGCGATGGCCGCGCCAGTAGTCGTCGTAGTCGCCGTGTTGCAGCACATCGAGCACCCAGCGCTCGTACGCCGGCAGCAGCCGCAGTGGCGACGCGCCTTCGCGCAGCGGCAGCTTCGTCAGCCAAGTGCGTACCTCGGAGCGAGCACGTTCGAGCGCCGCGCGCAGGTGCGGATCGCGCAGCGCTTCAGGCGACGAGGTCGCCATCTGGAAGGCGTAGATCAGAAAACGCAGCTCCATGGCGCCGCCCTGGCGCATGGCGCTGGTGTGATAGTTGGACATGCCTTCACTGACGAACTGCGCCGCCAGTGCATCCGGCGCGAGCGTGGCGATCGCGGTCTGGTCGCTGCCGCTGTAGGAGAGGCCGATCGTGCCGACCTTGCCCGAGCACCAGGGCTGCGCCGCGATCCAGTCCACCGTGTCGCAGCCGTCCTCGCCCTCGTTGGCGAAGGCGTACCATTCGCCCTCAGAGCCGAAGCGGCCGCGCACGTCCTGTATCACCGTGACATAGCCGTGGCGGGCGAAGAAACGGCCGGCGCCGACGAGATCGTTACGCAGCTTGTTGTAGGGCGTGCGTTCGAGGATGACCGGCCATGAGCCGGCGACCCGCTCGCCGTTCAGCGCCGGGTAGTACACATCGGTCGCGAGGCGCACGCCGTCGCGCAGCGTGACCATCATGTCGCGGTCGACCAGCGCATCGAACTGTTGCCAGCTTCCGGCGCGGGTGCTGGGCGCGGCAACGGCTGAGCGTTCGCCTGCAGTCATCGGTCTTCTCCCACGCCGGCCGGCGCGCCGCGATCGTAGGCATGCGCCGCGGCCGGGTCAAGCCGCGTGAGTTCTCGGCGCACCCGGGGCGCAGAAGCTTGTGCAGCAGCAAAGCACCGCCCCGCGGCCGCCTGTATACTGGATCCATGCCGACCGCCACAGAAACCGAGCGCCCCACGCACCCCACCTGGCTCGCACGGCACCGCGGACTGGCCGAGTTCGGCATCGTCGGCGCCTGCCTGTTGATCTACTTTCTGATCCGCGGCAACGTCGTCGACCGGCCATCCGTGGCGTTCGACCACGCCGAAGGCATCATCGACCTGGAGAAGCAGCTGGGCTTCTTCTGGGAGCCGGCCTGGCAGCGGGCGGTGAGCGGCGTTCGCCTCCAGATCGATCTCTGGAACTTCGTCTACTTCTGGCTGCACGGGCCGGCCATCGTCGTGCTCGCCTTCTGGCTGTATTTTCGCCACCGGCGCGTCTACGGCTTCATTCGCAACGCCTTCCTCGTTTCGGCGCTGATCGGCCTCTTCGTCTACGCGGTCTATCCGGTGGCGCCGCCGCGGCTGATGACGCCCGCCGGCTTTCACGAGTACGGCATCTCGGGGCCGGCGCCCCACGTCGGCTTCGACGATACGATGCGGCAGTACAGCGCGGTCAGCTATCAGGCCGAATCGCTCAAGCCGTTCGTTAATCCCTTCGCCGCCGTCCCCAGCCTGCACATCGGCTGGGTCTTCTTGATCAGCCTCGGCGTGGCCCTGGCGCTGCGCAATCCCTTCGGTCTGGTGGTCGCCGTTGTCTGGCCGGTGCTGATGTTTTTCGGCATCACGCTGACGGCGAATCACTTCATCTTCGACGCCTTCGCCGGCCTGATTGTGGCGCTGGCCGGCGTGTTCGCCGCGCTGGGCATCGAGCGCCTGTCGCCCCGCTTCTGGCTGCGGATGGCCCCCCCGTTCTTGCGGCCGGCGCCGGTATGTCTGCGCGAACGCGATTGAGCGGGGCAGCCGGCGGCGGGGCTGTGGCATCTTTCTGCGCGATTGGGAGAACGGAAACCGCGGATTGCGGGCCGATCGCGGCGCTCATGACGCGACGCGCGTATCCACCAGCGCCGAAAGGTCCAGCGCTTCACCCGGCGGCGGCAGGCCATGCTCCGCCGCGGCGCGCAGCGTCTCAACGATCAGGACGGGCTCGCGGACGGCGCCGCGGCGGCGAATCTCCACGAAGAGCGGCAGATCTTCGCCGGCGTCCGCTTTCAGTTGCGGGACGGTCTTTCCTGCCGATCCGGCCCACAGCTCATCGATGCCCGGCCCGTGCAAGGTATACGTGCAGTAGGAAAGCGCCGGACCAGCATCGACCTCCGGGATCGCGCGGAAGATCGTGATGCCGCTTCGCGAAGCTCCCTCGGCGATTAGCTGCCAGATCACGTCCTGCCAGATGCCGATCGGGCCGCCCGGCGCCGCGGGATGGAGATTCAGCAGCGGCAGCCGCGCGCAGGCGCCGGCGCCGAAGATGAGCATATAGCCGGCCAGCATGCCCAGCGCGGCGCCGTACGGCTCAACCAGCGTGAGCACGGCGTCATCGTAGTCGAGCCGCCACCGCGGCAGCGGCTCGCCCTTGCGCACGATCCGGCCTCCGGCCCGCTTGCGAAACGCCGCCGAGGAAAGCGCGAGCAGCGGCACGCCGCGCTCGCGCACCAGGGCGAAGAACTGATCGGTCTGCTCGTCCTCGCCCGGATCGCGGTTGCAGAAGACGTACGCCAGCTCCACCGGCAGCCCGCCGTCGATCGCCGCGCAAACCGCGCGAAACAGCGCCCGCGAGCCCGGCCCGCGCCCAGTCGAGAACCAGCCGATCCGCAGCTTCTGACTCATTCAAACCAATTCCACAATCTCCCCCTCTCCAGCGTGGCTGGAGAGGGGCGGGGGGGTGAGGTCATCGCGCCGGCCCCATGCCCAGTTTGAAGCGCAGCTTCGCCGCCGTGCTGAGCAGGTGCACGAACGGACTCGTGAGCCGGCCGTGAACGCGGCCCTGACGCAGCGACTCCAGAAACTCTTCCGGCGTATCGAAGTCGGGCATCTCCACCCAGGCCGAGCCGATCTCCGTGTGCACGTGCGCGTCGGAGCCGGCCGATTCGAGCAAGCCGTGCTCGCGCGCGTAGCGCAGGGCGCGCAGGTTGTCCTCCTGCTTTATGTTGCGGGCGTTGAACACCTCGATCACGTCCACGTCGTCCACGATGCGGCTCAGCGCCGCCACGCGGATGGCCGAGCCACGGTAGCGGTCGAAGGGGTGCGGCACGCCAACGATGCCGCCCTGCTCGCGAATTGCCCGCACCGTCTCTTCAGGCGTCAGCCCCTTCGCCACCGCCTCCTTGAGGAAGTAGCCGATGATCTCGCCCTCGGTGGAGCGGATCTCCTCGGCGATGATGACCTTGAGCGCGCCCTTGTAGGCTGCCAGCCGGCGCACCGCGAGTGCGCCGTCGATATTGTTGTGGTCGCTGACCGCAGCGCAGGTGATGCCGCGCGCGGCCGCGCGCGCGACGTAGCGTTCGGGCGTGGTCCAGCCGTCGCGCGAGAAATGCGTGTGGCTGTGCAGGTCCATGCGGATCAGCGCCATGCGCCCGGCCTCAGCACGGCTCTGCACCCTGCGGCTGGGCGCCGGCGGCGGCACGGAACTCCTCGGTTAGCGTGGTAACGCGCAGCTCGGCGCCGTCGAGCAGCTCGCGGCAGCGCTGCGCCAGGCGCATGCCCTCCTCGAACAACCCGATCGACTCGTCCAGCGGCAGACCGCCGTCTTCAAGTTGGCGCACTGTCCCTTCGAGCTGCGTGTAAACCGCCTCGAACGTTTCCTGCTCGACCTCTGTCACGTTCTTCATTTGACCTACTTGTGACCTATTTGACCTCGGCGGCAAGCGCCCCGTCTTGCACGCGGATGCTGACCAGATCGCCCGCCCCGGCGTCGCGCACCCGCGCAACGATCCCACCGTCGAGGCGCTGCACCACGGCGTAGCCGCGCCCCAGTACCGCCTGCGGGCTCAACGAGCCGAGTTGCAGCGCCCGCGCCTCGACCAGCGCCCGCGAGCGCTCGATCGCTCGGCGCAGCCGCTCTTCGGCGGCGGCGAGGATGCGCTCGGTCCGCTCGCGCGCGGCGGCAACGTCGGGCTGAGCGTCGTCGAGCGCCTCCACGAGCCGTTCGAGCGCGTCGCGCCGGTCGTCCAGCGCCTGCCGCATACACGAAACGAGCGCGCCAACGTCGCCGCCGACACGCATCGCCAGCTCGATCTGATCCGGCACAACCAGTTCGCCGGCGACGGATGGCGTGGGCGCGCGCAGGTCGGCGGCGAAATCGGCCAGCGTGAAGTCCGTCTCGTGGCCCACCGCCGAAACGACCGGCACGCGGCTGGCGTAGATCGCCCGCGGCACGCGCTCGTCGTTGAAGGGCCAGAGGTCTTCCTGCGAGCCGCCGCCGCGCGCCACGATGATCACGTCCACGTTGCCGTGTTCGTTCAGATCGGCCAGCGCGGCGACGATGCCCGGCGCCGCGGCCTCGCCCTGCACAGCGCTGGGCGCCAGCACGATCTCGGCCAGCGGCCAGCGCCGCCCGACGACGGTGATGATGTCGTGCAATACCGCGCCGGTGGGCGAGGTGACGATGCCGATGCGCCGCGGGAAGGGCGGCAGCGGCCGTTTGCGGGCCTCGTCGAACAGCCCTTCGGCCTCCAGCAACTGCTTCAGCCGCTCGAACTGCGCGTTCAAGATGCCCGCGCCCTGCGGGTTGACGAAATCGACGATGAAGTTCAACTCGCCGCGTTGCTCGTAGATCGAGACGCGGCCATGCGCGATCACCGCGTCGCCATGCGCGATCTGCATGCCGGCGTTGGCACGACGGAAGAAGGCGCAGCGCAACTGCGCGGCCTCGTCCTTCAGCGTGAAATACACATGCCCGGCCGACGAACGCGAGAGGTTCGAAATCTCGCCGCTGATCCAGAGGTCGCCGAGCGTGGCGTTCGACTCGATCAGCTCTTTGAGATAGCCGACGACCTGCTGCACCGTCAGGGCGAGCATGGCGGCGCTCCCTGCGGTCGCTGGGGCAAGGGGGAAGGGCGCAGGGCGTAGGGCGTAGACCTGCAGGGGCGCATGGCGTGCGCCCTTCGCGGCAACGCCGCGACCAGCAGCGCGCGTGGGGCAGCATGGCCACGACCGCAGCGCGGCGGCCGCTGAACCTCAGACCCCGATCCCCGCCTGGCCACTGCCCATTGCCCCATCAAGACGAAGTCCGCTCCAAATACTCGCCGGTGCGCGTATCGACTTTGAGCAGGTCGCCCTCTTTGATGAACAGCGGCACCTGCACGGTGAGGCCGGTTTCCAACTTGGCCGGCTTGTTGCCGCCGGTGGCCGTGTCGCCCTTGAAGCCGGGCTCCGTGTCCACGACCTTGAGACTGACGCTTGTGGGCAGCTCGACGCCGATCGCGCTGTCACCGTGCGTGAGCACGTCGACCAGCTCGTTCTCCTTCAGGTAGTAGAGCGCGTCGCCGACCTGGTCTTTGGTCAGCGCGATCTGGTCGTAGGTCTCGGCGTTCATGAAGTAGTAGAGGCCGTTATCTTCATAGAGGAACTGCATCGGCGAACGGTCGATGTGCGCCCGCACGAACTTTTCCGAGGCTTGAAAGGTGCGATCGATCGTATGGCCGGCGCGCACATCGCGCAGCTTGAGCCGCACCTGGGCGCTGCCGCGCCCCACCTTGTTGTGCTCGTAGCTGAGCACGGTGTAGAGCTTGCCGTCCAGCTCGATCGCGATGCCGCGCTTGAACTCGCCGGGGGTAATCATCCGGGCACTCCTGTCACTCTTGTTACTCTTGTTAGATGTGAAACGTGCAGCTTCGGGGCTTTGCTGAGCACGCGGCAGCGGCCATTTTCGAGCACCACGAGGTCTTCGATGCGCACGCCGCCCCAGCCGCTGATGTAGATGCCCGGCTCGACGGAGAAGACCATGCCCTCTTGCAGCACCGAGTCGGACGTGGCCTTCAGCCAGGGCGCCTCGTGGATCTGCAGGCCGATACCGTGGCCGAGGCCGTGGCCGAAGTGCTCGCCGTAGCCGGCCTCTTCGATCACTTTGTGGGCGATACGGTGCGCCATCTCGCCGGTCATGCCCGGCTCGATCAGCACTTCGGCCGTCTGCTGCGCGGTGAGCACGATGTCGTAGATCGCGTTGAAGCGGGCGTCGGGCGTGCCCAGAAAGATCGTGCGCGTCATGTCCGAGCAGTAACCGTCGAGCAGCGCGCCCATGTCGATCACCACGCCCTCGCCCTCGCGCAGCAGATCGTGGCCGGCGCGGGCATGCGGCATTGCGCCGCGTGCGCCACCCGCGACGATCGTGGTAAAGCTGGTGCCCTCGCCGCCGTGGTCCTTGATGTAGTTCTCGATCGCGCGCACTGCTTGCAGTTCGGTCCAGCCCGGCCGGATGAGCGCGGCCGCGTGGTTGAAGGCCGCGTCGCCCAGCGCCACCACGCGCTCCATGGCCGCGATCTCGTCTGCATCCTTCACCGCGCGAAGTTGCTCGACGAGGTTCTCGGTGGACACGAACTGCGGCCGCTCGCGCGGCGGCAGCCCTTCGATGAGCTTCACGATCTGCTGGTAGTCGGCAAAGCTGAGGCTTGCTGCCTCGAAGCCGAGCCGCTTGCCGCCGAGACCGGCGAAGAGGCCGCTAAGCCAGTCGGCCATCGCACCGGCCGTCTGATAGAGCCGAAACCGGGGGCACTGCCGGCCGGCCTGCTCCCAGTAGCGAAAGTCGGTCGCAATCACCGCTTCACCGGGCGTGATCAGCAGTTGCCCGGCCGTGCCGGTGAAGCCGGAGAGATAGCGGCGGTTGAAAGGGTCGGAGACAAACAGCGCGTCGAGCTGCTGCTCGGCGAACGTCTCCCGCAGCCGCGTGAGCCGTGCCTCGGTCACTTCGCCTCCCCTTTCCGGCGCTCTTCGATGATCCCGACCAGCGCCTCCAGCGCCGCCAGATAGCCGCGCCAGCCGAGCCCTGCCACCTGCCCCAACGCCACGGGCGCGATCACCGAGGTATGGCGAAAGCTCTCCCGCGCGTGGATGTTCGACAGATGCACCTCGATCAGCGGCCGCTCGCAGGCCTCAAGCGCGTCGCGCAGTGCGTAGCTGTAATGCGTGAACGCGCCCGGGTTGATCAGGATCCCGTCTGCCGCCGGCGCCTCACGCTGGATGAAGTCTAGCAGAGCGCCCTCGTGGTTGGACTGAAAGGCGACGATCTCGGCGCCGTGCTCGGCCGCCCGCTCGCGCAGGCGCGCCTCGATCTGCGCCAGCGTCGTCGTGCCGTAGACTTCGGGCCGGCGCGTGCCCAGCGCGTTGAGGTTGGGGCCATTGATCAGGAGGATGCGCACGTGGCCTCACCCCCCGGCCCCCTCTCCATCTGTGATGGAGAGGGGGAGGCTGCGGTTGGTTTGCTTGCATCGGGTTGCGCGGGCTTTTCCCGCCTATTCCCTGTTCCCTGTTCCCTGTCCCCTCGTTTCGGACGCCAGACATTGTAGAAGGCGTCGGTGTAGACCTGGCGCTGACGGGCTTCGGTGACGTGTGTGTAGATCTGCGTGGTGCCGGCGCTGGCGTGGCCCAGCAACTCCTGCACCACGCGCAGGTCGGCGCCGCCGTCGAGCAGGTGCGTCGCGAACGAGTGACGCAGCAGGTGCGGATGCGCCGGCAACGAGACGCCCGCCTGCACGCCCGCCTGCCGCACCATGATCTGCACCCCACGGGCCGAAAGGCGGCCGCCGTCGCGATTCAGGAACAGAGCACGTTGTCTGGACGGCTTCTCCGCTGACTTTGCTAGCTCAGGCCGCGCCTCGCGCAGATAGCCTTGCAATGCCTCGACCGCGGGCTGGCCGATGAGGACAACCCGTTCCTTGCTGCCCTTGCCGCGCACGGTCATCTGCGCCTGCGCGAAGTCCACGGCTTCGAGATCCAGTGAAATGAGCTCGGCGACGCGGATGCCGGAGGCGTACAACAGCTCGAGGATGGCGCGGTCGCGCAGTCCGAAGGCATCGTCGGCTGCCGGCGCCGTCATGAGTACGGCGGTCTCGGCTTCGTCGAGCACGCGCGGCAGGCGCCGTTCACGCTTCGGCGGGCGCACGCCGTTCAGCGGGTCGCGTGCCAGGATCTCCTCGCTGACCAGCCAGCGGTAGAACGTGTGAATCGTGCTGACCTTACGCGCCACGCTGCCGCGCGACATCTTCGCCTCCACGAGCGTAGCCAGGTAGGCTCGGAACCGCTGTCTGTCGATGGTCAGCAGGTCGAGCCTCTTGGAGGCCAGCCAGCGGGCGAACGCGCCGAGATCGCTTTCGTAGTTACGCAAGGTGAGCGGCGAGCGCCGGTGCTCGGCAGCCAACGAGGCCAAATATTGCTCGATCAACTGCGGCAGGGGCGCGTCGTGAAGCGCCTGTTCGGCCGCACGCCCGTCATCAGACTCCGGGGCCAGTTCGGCGGCCAGACCGGCAAGGACCGGATCCGCGAGCGCGGCCGGTCCTCCGCCAACCCTATTCCCTGTTCCCTGAACCCTGAACCCTCGCCCGCCTATGCCGGGACCTCCAACGGTTGCGCCGCCTCAGCGGCATCGTCGGCGCGGCGTTGCTCGCGGTGGCGGCACTTCAGGCATTTAACCGCGTTGGCGCCCTCGCTCGCCATCAGGTAACCGCAGATTGGACACTTCTCGGCCGTCGGCCGCGTCCAGCTCACGAACGTGCAGGTGGGATAGTTGCCGCAGCCGTAGAAGGTGCGCCGGCCCTTGGTGCGCCGCTCCACCAGCGGCCCCGCGTCTTCCGGGCAATCCACGCCGATCTTCTTCTGGAAGGTCTTCGTGCCTTTGCACTCGGGGTAGCGCTCGCAGGCGAGAAAGCGCCCGAAACGGCCCATTTTCACGGCCATGCCGGAGTCGCAGATCGGGCACTTTTCGTCGGTAACGGCCTGCTGCTCCTCCTGGCCGGCGAGCGGACGGCTGCTCTTGCACTCCGGATAGCCGGTGCAGGCGAGGAACTGGCCGAAGCGGCCCCACCTCACCGCCATCGGCTTGCCGCACAGCTCGCAGAGCTCGTCGGTCAGCTTCATCAGCGCCGGCGCCCGCTCGGCCTCCGCCAGCGACTTCTGCAACGGTATGTAGAACTCATTGACGACGGGACTCCAGGGCCGGTTGCCCGCCGCGATCTCGTCCAGTTCCTCCTCCATCTGCGCCGTGAACTTCAGGTCCACGACGTTCGAGAAGTAGCTGGCCAGCAGGTCGTTGACGTCGCGGCCCAGCTCGGTCGGCTTCAGCGCCCGCCCGACCTTCTCGATGTAGCCGCGGTCGGTCACGGTCGAGAGGATCGAGGCGTAGGTACTGGGTCGGCCGATGCCGTTCTCTTCGAGCGCCTTGACTAGCGTCGCCTCGGTGAAGCGCGCCGGCGGCTCGGTGAAATGCTGCTCGGGCAGCAGGTCGAGCAGCCGCAGCGGCTCGCCGGCAACCAGCTCGGGCAGGGCGCGTGTGTCGGCGTCCTCGTCGGCGCCCTCTTCCGTGCGCTCGAAGTAGACGGCGCGGAAGCCGGGGAAGCGCAGGTGGCTGGCCGTGGCGCGGAACAGCAAGCGCCCGCCATCGGCCGGCGTAGCGATGATGTCCGCCGAGGTCACGTCGAGCAACGCGTCTGACATCTGCGAAGCCACCGCCCGCTGCCAGATCAGCAGATAGAGCTTCTGCTGGTCAGCCGTCAGAAACTTGCGCATGCGCTCCGGTTCGCGCCAGACCGATGTCGGGCGGATCGCCTCGTGCGCCTCCTGTGCGCCCTTCTGCTTCTTCGTGTAGCTGCGCGGCTTCTCGGGCGCGAAGCCCTTGCCGTACTTCTGCGCGATATAGTCGCGGATCTCGGTCTTGGCCACGTCGGCCATCACCGTCGAGTCCGTACGCATGTAGGTGATCAGGCCGACCTCGCCCTCGGGACCGAGGCTGCGGCCTTCGTACAACTGCTGCGCCACGGTCATCGTGCGCCGGGCCGTGAAGCCGAGCCGCCGCGACGCTTCCTGCTGCAGCGTGCTGGTGGTGAACGGCGGCGAAGGACGGCGCGCCTGCTGACGCTTGCGCACGTCGGAAACCGCGTAGCCGGCGCCGCGCAGCCGCTCGACCAGGGCGTTCGTCTGTTCCGCGCTGGCAAGCTCCAGCTCGCCGCGCTTCTTCTCGGCATAGCCCTGCAAGCGCGCGCGGAACGACTCGGCCTCATCACGCTGCTGCGCCAGGTCGGCCTCGATCGTCCAGTACTCGCGCTTCTGGAAGTCCTCGATCTCGCGCTCGCGATCGACGACCATGCGCAGCGCCACCGATTGCACGCGGCCGGCCGAGAGCCCGCGCCGGACCTTGTTCCAGAGCAGCGGGCTGATCTTGTACCCGACCAGACGGTCGAGCACGCGCCGCGCCTGATAGGCGTCCACCAGCGGCATGTCAATGTCGCGCGGGTGCTTGACTGCGTCGGTGATCGCGTCGCGCGTGATCTCGTGGAAGACGACGCGCTGGTGTGGCACCTTCTTGAGATCGGCGGCCTCCAGCAGATGCCAGGAGATCGCCTCACCCTCGCGGTCGGGGTCCGTCGCCAGAAAGACCGAGCGGGCGTTCTTTGCCGCCTTCTTGATCTGGCCGACGACGTCGGACTTGTCGCGCGGGACGATATATTGCGGCAGGAAGCCGTGCTCCACGTCCACGCCGAGTTTCGATTTCGGCAGATCGCGCACGTGCCCGATCGAGGCCTTAACCTCGTACTCCCTGCCAAGAATGCTGGCCACCGTCTTCGCCTTCGCGGGCGATTCGACGATGACGAGATGCCTTTTTTTTGCCTGTGCCATGTTGTTTCCGTTCGCATCGCGGCGCTTCCACGATGGGTTCCTCTGCTGTGCTGTACTCGTCAGGTGGCATACGCCGGCCCGGCTTCTCGGAGCCGCACGTACTGCATACCGCCCACCTGGCGGACGTAGCCCTTCAACTCTAACAGCGCCAGTCCGCTGCTGACTTCGGCCGCCGAAAGCCGGCTGTGCCGCGTGACTTCATCGATATGCGTCGGCTCGGCGGTGAGCAGGCCGAGCAGCGCCGACTCCGCGGCGCCGGCCGGCACCGCGGCCGCAAGCTCGGCTTGCTGAACCACCGCGGAGAGATTGAGCTCCGACAGAATATCGTCTGCCGTGCGCACCAGCCGCGCCCCGTCCTGGATCAGGGCGTTCGTGCCGGCGCTCATCGGCGCGTAGATGCTGCCCGGAACCGCGAAGACGTCACGATTGTCATCGGCTGCAAGCTTTCCCGTCAACAGTGCCCCGCTGTGCTCCGGCGCTTCGGTGATCACCACCCCAAGCGAAAGCCCCGCGATGATGCGGTTGCGGCGCGGGAATGCCTCCTTGATCGGCCGCGTGCCGAGCGGGAACTCGCTGACCAGCGCGCCCTGCTCGGCGATCTGCCGCGCCAGGCGTTCGTGCGCTGCGGGGTAGACGATGTCGACGCCGCTCGCCATCACCGCCAGGGTGCGTCCGCCTGCCCGCAGCGCGGCCGCATGTGCCGTGGCATCCACACCACGCGCCAGGCCGCTGACGATCGTAATCCCTGCGCTCACCAACTCCGGCACCAGCTGTTCGGTGACCTGCCGACCGTATGCGGTCATGCGCCGCGTGCCGACCACGGCCAGCGCCAGATCATCTTCCGCCAGCACAGTGCCCCGTATGTATAACACCGGCGGGCGGTCAAAAGACTCTTTCAACAGCCGCGGATAGCGTTCGTCGTGCCAGATGAGGGCGGCGACGCCCAGCCGTTCGAGCGCGGCCAACTCCGCTTCGGGGGAGATGCGCGGGCGCTGCGCCTCGACGGCCAGCACGCTGCGCTCATCCAGACCCGCGGCTCGCAACTCGGCCGGCGTCGCCTCCCAGGCGGCCGCAAGCGAGCCAAACGCCCGCTCCAGCCGTTCGTAACGCGCCCGGCCGATCGTGGGAATGCGATTGAAAGCGACCCAATACGCGGTTTCTACGTTTCAATCCTCACCCGACGGTGGCGCCGGGTGCGATGACACATGCCAGGGGAGACGGCCACAACAGTCGGCTTCAGGCAACGGAGCCGGCGATCCGCGCAACGTCGACCCACGATTCCCGATTCCTGCTCGCTGTTTCCGTTCGCCTAACTTGGCGGATTGTAACAGCCGGACCTACAATCAACCATGACCCGCGGCCGGTGTGCGTCCAGTCCTTTCGGCCGGCATACATAAGAGCAGGTCAGCGAACGTTGTAGCGTCAAGGCCGGCGCCGGTCCGCGCCGCTGCGGACGCAGGGCGCCGCAAACCCTGACGCCGTGTGCCATGTACCATAGCGGGCGGTCGCGGGGCGGAGCGGCGGGCCGCGTCCAGCCTGGAGCGGCCCAAATGGAACGCAGCCCCTGGCTCCGCGTCCTCGTCGTGCTCGGCTGCGCCTTTCTCGGCGTGCAGCTCTTCCTCGTCGTCTGGCGCTTCGGCGCCCATTTCGCACAGACGCTGCTGATCTTCTTCCTGGCCTGGATGCTCTCCTTCATCTTGAATCCGGCCGTCAACTGGCTGGCGCGGCGCTGGACGCTGGGCCGCGCGGCTGCCGTGGCAGCGGTCTATCTCGGTATGTTCGGCGTGGTTGCGCTCGCGGGCGTGCTGCTGGCGCCTCCGCTCGTCAAGCAGGTTGAGACGCTGGGCAAGACCGTGCCGGAATACCGGCAGAACACCGGCAAGCTCGTCACCGATGTGCAGGACTGGCTGCATCGCCGCGGCATCAACGTCGATCTGAGCGGCGTCAACACCGAGGACCTGAGCAAACAGATCGACAAGTCGGGCGCACAGCTCGCGCAGAATGCGGTCGGGCTGGCGCCGAAGATCGTCGAAGGCATCTTCGACACGGTGATCATCCTCGTCGTGTCGTTCTACATGATGCTCGACGCACCGCGCATCACCTCGGCCATGCTCGGCGTCACGCCGGAGCGCTACCGCCAGGACGTGCGCATGCTGTTCGCCAGCATCGACCACAGCTTCGGCGGCTACGTGCGCGCCTCCGTGCTGCTGGCGCTGATCTATGCGGTCGGCACGGGTCTGACGATGGCCGCTACCGGCATCCCGTTCGCGCTGCCGGTGAGCCTCTTCGCCGGCTTCATGCTGATCATCCCCTTCATCGGGGACGTGGTCGCCGTGATTCCCACGATCGTGATCGGCGCCGTGACGGTCTCGTTGGTGAACGTGATCGTCGCGCTGGTGGCGATGATCGCGCTGCAGCAGCTCGTGTTGCAGATTCTGCGCCCGCGCATCATGGGCAAAAGTGTGGGGCTGCATCCGCTCTGGGTGCTGGCCGCATTCTTCATCGGCGCCGGCGCCGCCGGCATCTGGGGAGCGCTGTTCAGCGTGCCGATCGCGGCGATTATCCAGTCCATCGTGCAGCTCTACTACTACCGCGTGACGGGCCGGCCACAGCCAGCGGCGCTGGTGGCGCTGGCCCGCGAGTCGGGCGCGCAGCCGTATCCGCTGCGCCGCGAGCCGCGCCCGCGTCCGGACGAGCGCCCGGCGCTCACCGCCGACGGCACGGCGCTGCCAGAAACCGACCAGGCAGCGGCCGGCCGCGAGCGCAACGACGGCGGATAGGCCCGTGGCAGTCGGCCCTCACCCCCTCCCCTCTCCCAATCCTGGGAGAGGGGCGATCCAGCCTGAAGCGTTCCGATCGGCGCCGGGTTAACCGTTCAGTAATCGGACCGCCCGACGCGGGATCGTCTCCTTCTCCCAGGATTGGGAGAAGGAGAGACGAGAGGATGAGGGCCGATTGCCGAGGAGCTGAGCTTCGCCCTACGCGCCCGGCTCCGTGAATGTTGCGGCGGCGTTCACGCAGATGAAGACCGCGTCCAGCCGGTTCACCGTGGGCAGATCCGTCGCCTGCGTGGCGCCCGGGAAGAACGCCTTGTACTTCTGACTGGCCGGGTCGCTGAGCTTCCACACGCTGAGCAGCGCGGACGCCGGGCTGACGCCGTTCGCCACGGTCGTCGTCTGCGTATTGTCGGGGAAGGTCAGCGCCACGTTGTTGCAGCCCTGCACGAGCTGTACGGTGCGCGGACCCGCCGAGCTGCCGCCGCCGATCGTGACCACGGCCGTGGCCGCGACCGCCACGCCGGTCGAGTCCGTCGCCGTCAACGTCAGGGTGAAGTTGCCGCTGTTGGCGTAGGTATGGCTCGCCGTCTGACCGGTGGCCGTGCCGCCGTCGCCGAACGACCACACGTAGGAGGTGATCGTCGCGCCGCCATTTGTCGTCGTCGCGGTGCCGGTGAAGTTGATCGCCGTGCCGGCCGAGCCCGTGTACGGCCCGCCGGTGTTTACGGTCACGCCGCGCTCGCTGTTCTGCCCGGTCGTCGCCGTGCCGCTGGCGCCGCCCGTGGTGCCGGAGCCGCCGATCGTGGCCGTCGTGGTGTTCGAAGACGACTGACCGGCCGAGTCGGTCGCGGTCAGCGTGACCGTGAAGGTGCCGGCCTGGCTGTAGGTGTGCTGCACCGACTGGCCTGTCGCGTTTGTGTTGTCGCCGAAGTTCCAGCTGTAGCCGGTGATCGTCGCGCCCGCGTCCTGGGTAGTCGCGAAGCCGCCGAACTGAATCGCCTGGCCGACCGAACCGGTGTACGGCCCGTTCGGGGCAACCTGGATCTTCGGATTGGTGCTGCCGCTGGTGCCGCCGCTGCCGCTGCCGGTGATCGTGACGGTCGTCGTGCCGCAGTTGACGCGGCCCAGGTTGTCTGTGACGGTCGCGGTCACGGTGTAGGTGTTGGCCGCCGTGTACGAGTGTGAGGTCGTTTGCGTGGCGGCCTGGGATGTGCCGTCACCAAAGCTCCAGGTGTAGGCAAGGGTGGTGGCGCCGGCGCCGATGTCATTTGCCGAGCTCAAGAAGGTGATCGTTTGCCCCACCGTCGCACTCGTGGGCGATGCGGTGACCGACACGCTGATCGGATTGCCCGTGACCGGGTTGGGCGTGCAGGCGCCGGAACCGGTGCCGCCAATTGTGACCGAGAATGTAGCACTGGCGGCTGAGTCCGATGAACCACAGTTATCAATGACGACGACGTTACCCGTGGCGTTGGTCGTCCATGAGTGCACCACGAAGTTGTTGTTAGGGCCGGTCGTACCATCCCCGAAGGTCCAAGCATAGGTGTACGTTGCACTACCGCAAGACGCGCCGCCTGGTGTGGCCGCCAACGTCACCTGCTGTCCCGCTTGCGTCGAAATTGTGTACGGCGAGCCAGAACCACTAACGCCCGTCCCGCTCAGGAGAACCGTAAGCGGCGCTGCCTGCGCTGGTGTGGCGGCCCGCGCCCCCGCCGCGAGCAAGACAATCGCCGGCAGCAGCAATGCCGCCCGCCGGAGCAGCCCGCGAAAGCTGTTGCCTTCGCGCGGCCGCGGTGCATGTCCCTGCCTCATTCGTCTCCTCCTGGTTCTGATCGGCGCCACGCGCACGCACGGAGCGTGACGGCCAGCCGCATTCCAGGCCATCCGAGCCCGCGGCAGTTACGTTCCAGTTATAGCATAACAATCTGTCGTGACAAGGCGTGTTCTGACACGTTCGCGGGCATTGTAGACAAACCCGAGCGGCGTCGGGGATCATACGGCTGGAGTAGAGTATGACTATGGCCGGCGTGGACGAACGGGATGCGCTGTCGCGGGCGCGCTTCGCCAGCGTGCGGGCGCTGCTGGAACGGCGCGAGCAGGCGCTGTCGCCCTTCGCCGCGCGCAGCGCCGCCAGCCGCGGCCGCGAGCGCCCGGAGCCGCCGGCGCAGCTACGCAGCGAGTTCCAACGCGACCGCGACCGCATCCTGCACTCCAAAGCGTTTCGCCGGCTGAAGCATAAGACGCAGGTTTTCATTGCACCGGCCGGCGACCATTACGTTACGCGCATGACGCACACGCTCGAAGTCGCGCAGATCGCGCGCACGATCGCGCGGGCGCTGAACCTGAACGAAGATTTAACGGAGGCGATCTCGCTCGCGCACGACATCGGCCACGCGCCCTTCGGCCACGCCGGCGAAGAGGCGCTGGCCGAGCTGCTGGGCGTGAGCTGGCGGCACAACGAACAGGGCGCCCGCGTCGTGGAGAAGCTGGAGAACAACGGCCGCGGCCTCAACCTGACCTGGGAAGTGCGCGAGGGCGTGATTAAGAGCTCCAAAGTCCGCAAAGACATCTTCGCCGAGGCCTGGGGCACGGCCTCGACGCTGGAAGGCCAGGTCCTCAAGATCGCCGACGCGGTGGCCTACCTGAACCACGACATCCTCGACGCGATTCGTGCCGGTATGCTTTCCGAAGAGTCATTGCCGCGCGATGTGCATCGTGTACTCGGCGCCAGCCACGCCGACCGCATCAACACGCTGGTCAGCGACATCGTGCTCGCCTCCTGGGAGGCGACCGGCGAAGTCCCCGGCGTCACGGAACCGCGCATCGCCATGAGCGATGAGGTACGCGCCGTCACCAACGAGTTGCGCGAATTCATGTTCGAGAACGTCTATCTGCTCGAAGATCGCCAGGCCGAAGTGCGGCAGGCACGCGAGATTCTCGGCTTTCTCTTTGAGCATTATGTGGAGCATCCGCATGAGCTGCCGGAAGGCTTCTCGCTGCCCGACGACCCGATCCGCCTGCGTGTGGCAGACTACATCTCGGGCATGACCGATCCGTTCGCCATCCGCCTGGCCGCCGCGATGGGTTGCGAGGCGGCGCAGCAGTGGCAGAGCCGGACCGATCTCCCCTGATCCGCCGCCGTCTCAGCCCGTCTCGCTGCACTTCGCGGCCGAGGGCCACCCGTGACCGTCGCGCAACAGCGTATCCTGCTCATCCTCGGCGGGCTGGTCGGCATTCTCGCCGTTTTTCTGATCGCCGTGCTGCTCGTCGGTGCCGGCGGCGGGAGCAAACCGCCGCCGGTGCGGCTGCTGACGCAGACCGCAACGACGGCTTCGCCCGCGGCGGCGCCCGCGGCCACGACACCCACCGGCGCAGGGGCCAGCGCGACGCCGGCCGGCGTGACGGCGCGTACCCGCGGCGCCGTGACCGTCTACAACATTCCCGATCAGCGCGGCGCGGTCGTCGCGCGGCTGCCCGGCGGGCTAACCGTGCCCGTGGCGGGCCGCAGCGACGACAACCAGTGGCTGCTGGTCAACTTCAGCACGCAGCAGGGCGCGCCCGGCACGGGCACCGGCTGGCTGCAGGCAAGCGGCGTGGAGATCAGCGGCGATCTCACGCAGGCGCCGGTTTTGAGCACGATCGAGACGCCGACGCCATCGCCCAGCCCCACGCCGTCGCCGACGCCCACCCCGACGAGCACGCCGAGCCCCACGCCGGCCCCGACCCCCGCGCCGACGCAGCCCGGCGTCGAACTGCCCGACCTCGTGCTGCGCGACTTCAGCGTATTGCAAAGCGGCGCGGGCGCGGGCTTCCTCGTGGTCGAGATCGGCAATGCCGGCCGTGCGGCGCTCAGCGGCCAGGAGATCGCGATTATGGCCGTGGATCAGACCGGCGCGACGGTGGTGCAGGTCACCACCGGCCCGGTGACGATCGCGCCCGGCGCCACGATCGAGATCCGCACGGGCTACAAACCGACGGCGCGCACGATGCTGACGGTGGTGATCAATCCCAACCACGCGATCGCCGAGGCGGACGCACCGCCGGGATTTCCCGACACCAATAATTCGTTGACCAAGGCCGTGTTCCCCCCGAACCCGTAACTTTTCGCAGGCTCCCGGTGTTACTACGGATGAGGGGCGCCGCGTGAGCGATAACACCGTCGAAACGGTCCGCGAACGGGTGGATATCGTCGAGCTGATCGGCGAGCAGGTGCGGCTGCTGAAGGCGGGCCGCACCTTCAAGGCGCTGTGCCCGTTTCACAGCGAGAAGACGCCCTCGTTCGTCGTGAACCCCGAGCGGCAGACGTGGAAATGCTTCGGCCAGTGCGCCGACGGCGGCGATGTCTTCAAGTTCGTAATGAAGCGCGACGGTGTGGACTTCGTCACGGCGCTTCGCGCGCTTGCGGAGCGGGCCGGGGTCACGCTGGGCCGCGGCCCGGACCCGGAGGCGCAGGCGGCGCATGAGCGGCTGTTCGCGGCGAACGAGGCGGCGATCGCCTTCTTCCAGCAGGCGTTGCGCGGCAGCAGCGCCGGCGCCGAGGCGCGCGAGTATGTGGCGCGGCGCGGCTTCGACGAGGCGACGATCGCGGCCTTCGAGCTGGGCTTTGCTCCGGAGGGCTGGGACAACCTGCGCGGCTATCTGCTCGGCAAAGACTTCCGCGAGGAAGAGCTGATCCAGGCGGGCCTGCTGACGACCGGCGAGAGCGGCACGCCCTATGACCGCTTCCGCCGCCGGCTGATCTTCCCGATCCGCGACGAGCGCGGCCGCGCGGTCGGTTTCGGCGGTCGGGCGCTGGACGATGCGAAGCCGAAATATCTGAACACGCCGCAGACGCCGCTGTTCGACAAGGGCGGGCTGCTGTTCGCGCTCGACCGGGCGCGCGAGGCGATCCGCGAGGCGGGCGAAGCCGTAGTCGTCGAGGGCTACGTCGATGCGATTACGGCGCACCAGTTCGGCTACCGCAACGTCGTGGCCACGCTCGGCACGGCGCTGACGCCGCGCCATATCCAACTGCTGCGCCGGCTCACGCGCCGCGTGACGCTGGCGATGGACGCGGACGCGGCCGGCATCGAGGCCGCCATGCGCGGCGAGGAGGTCGCGCGCGAAGCGACGGGCGACGGCGAGCGCGCCGACGACATCGTGCGCTGGGACGGGCTCGTGCAGCACCAGGCGCGTTCGCCCGTCGAAGTCCGCGTCTTCACGGTGCCATCGGGCAAAGACCCCGACGAGGCGATCCGCGAAACGCCGGAGGGCTGGACCGCCTGGGTCGGCGGCGCCGTCTCGCCGTTCGACTTCCGCCTGCGTCAGGAGCTGGCGCGCACGAACATGGCGGACCCACGCGCCCGTGTCGAGCTGGCGGACCGCCTGCTGCCGCTGCTGCTCAAGATCGACGATCCGGCGCTGCAGGCGGCCTATCTCTCGCGCCTGGCGCAAGAGGCATCGGTTCCCGAGCAGACGCTGGCGTTGCACCTGCGCGAGCTGACGCCGCGCAAGGATCGTGGCCAGCGCATCGTCACGCGCGAGCGCGTGTCCAGCGCACCGCCGGTTGAAGAAGAGTCGGCGCCGCCGGCCGGGCGGCCCGACCCCGTCGAGACGTTCGCGCTGGCGCTGCTGCTGCAGTTCCCGGAGTTGCGGCAGAGCGGCGAGACGCTGGAGCCGGGGCTGTTCCAGCAGTCTGTCCACCGCGGCCTCTTCGAGCTCTGGCGGGAGGCGCCGGACCTGCCCGATGCTGCCGTGCCGTATGAGCTGAGGCCGACGTTGGAGGAGCTGCGGCAACAGAACCTGGCCGCGTTCACGCCGCTGAACGCCGTGCCCGCGCTGGCCGATGCGACGGCGAAGCTGCGGCACCGGGCGCTGATCGAGCAAAAGCGGCTGCTGGACGCCGAGATAGGCGAATCGCAAGGGCAGATCGACGAGGGCGCCGCCTTCCGGCTGTTGCAGCAGTTAGAGCAGGCGCCGGGGTCAGCGGACCTGGACGGCGTGCCGGAGCCGGTGATCGCGCATACCAACCATCTGCGCACGAACCGCTATCTCAGCCGCGAGGCGCTGACGATGGAGTGGGAGCTGCGCACCGGCCAAACGCCGCGCTGGGCGGGCGTCGCCGGTGAGCCCGAGGCGGGCGGCGCGTCGTATTGAATCCCGAGTGAGCATATTTCCCGGCAGCGCGGCGCCGAAGCAGCGCCCGCAAGCGCATCGCACATCAAACAGTGAACGATTGACGGCGCGAAGCGACCGGTTGGAACGAGAAGAGGACAACACATGGCAAAGAGCAACAGCAGCGGCGGCGAGGCGACCATGACGCGGCCGGCGCGCGGCAATGGCGCCGCGGCGAACGGCAAGAACGGCCACGCGGCGCGCACACCCGAGGAGGCGCTGGTCGCGGCGGCCGCCACGGCAACCGGCGAGCCCGGAACTGCCGTGGGCGCGGCGCTGACGCGCGCCACGCGGCAGGCATCGCTGGCGCCGCTTGAAGACGTAGCTGAGCCGGAGATCGCGGCGAAGCTGGAAGAGGAAGAGGAGGAAGAGCCGGAGAAGGATCTCGAAGCCGGCCTGCCCGCCGAGGAGCAGGAGGGCATCGACGACCCGGTGCGCATGTACCTGCGCGAGATCGGCAAGGTCTCGCTGCTCTCCGCCGATGACGAGAAGCGGCTCGCCCGGCAGATGGAGGAGGGCAAGCACCTGCTGCGGCTGGCCGATACCTGGCAGATGAGCATGGGCCGTTCGGCGGGCTCGTCCGAGATCGCCTACATGCTGTTCATGGAAGTTGACGAGCTGCGGCCGATCATGCAGTCGATCCGCGAATATGCCGGCGTCGAGGAGACGGACCTCGCGGGCATCATCGGCAGCACGGCCTTCCGCAAGGTCGTCGACGCCGAGATGGACCTCGAGGCCGCGGAAAAAGTCCGCCAGGATCACGGCTACCCGAACGACGAGCAACTGATCGCCGAGCACAAGATCGTGCAGCTCTCGATCGTGACGCACATCCTCAATCCGGATCTGGTGCGCCAGACCGAATCGACGCTGCCGGCAGGGACGGCGATCCTGCCGCCGCCCGACGATCTCGCGCAGCGCATCGCCACGACGCCCGCGGTGCTGCGCCATTATGCCGACCTCTTCCGCAAGATCGACGAGGACGGGCGCAAGGCGGAGAAACGGCTGACGGAGGCGAACCTGCGCCTCGTCGTGTCCGTGGCGAAGAAGTACATCGGCCGCGGCATGTCGCTGCTCGACCTGATTCAGGAAGGCAACATCGGCCTGATCCGCGCGGTCGAGAAGTTCGACTACCGCAAGGGCTACAAGTTCAGCACCTACGCCACGTGGTGGATTCGCCAGGCGATCACCCGCGCCATCGCCGACCAGGCGCGCACGATCCGCATCCCGGTGCACATGGTGGAGACGATCAACAAGCTCGTGCGCGTCAGCCGGCGGCTGGTGCAGGAGTTCGGCCGCGAGCCGACCAGCGAAGAGATCGGTCGCGGCATGGAGATTACGCCGGAGAAAGTCCGCGAGATCATCAAGGTTTCGCAGGAGCCGGTCTCGCTGGAGACACCGATCGGCGAGGAGGAAGACAGCCACCTGGGCGACTTCATCCCCGACGACGCGGCGCTGGCGCCGGCGGATGCGGCCTCGCACCAGTTGCTCAAAGAGCAGGTCGAGGACGTGCTCGCCTCGCTCACCGGGCGCGAGCGGCGCGTGTTGCAGCTGCGCTTCGGCCTCGAAGACGGCCGTAGCCGCACGCTGGAAGAGGTGGGCCGCGAGTTCGGCGTCACCCGCGAGCGCATCCGCCAGATCGAGGCGAAGGCGCTGCGCAAGCTGCGCCACCCCTCGCGCTCGAAGAAGCTGAAGGACTACCTGGACTAGGGATTAGGTGTTAGGGAATAGGGAATAGAGGGCGATGAGCGCGCCGGTTGAGGACGGCCCTATTCCCGTCGTGGTTCGAGCGCTTTTGGGGGCCGAGCTGCCTGCTGTGGAGCGGGGGCTCGGCTCCCAGGCGTATGCGGGGCAGCACGCGCGGCGCTCATCCTCTCCTGTCTCCTTCTCCCATTCCTGCGTCATGGGAGAAGGAGACGACCCTGGGTCGAGCGATCCGACTCCATCCCGGATACCCCGACGCCTTCCCGCTTCAGCACTGCCGGATCGCCCCTTCTCTCCCATGCACGCCGCAATCGTCTCGCGGTCTACATGCCTCGTGTGTATGGGAGAGAAGGGGACGGGGGTTATGAGGGCCACCATCGCGCGCGCGATCGCGATTCCAGCAGCGCCCCGTTTCGGCTGACGTGGTCCTATACTGACGCCGAGGGCCGGCCCGGCATCGAGGGCGAAGACTGCGTCTACATGACGAAGCGTTTAGTGCCATAAGGCGGAACAGCCTGCAGGAGCGCACCCCTATGGCTGTGGAGCAGCCATCTCCAACCAACTGCGCCCTTCGCGCCCACAGGCGCGACCATGGTCCGAAGGAGAGTGAGAATGCCCGTCTACGAATACTACTGCCCCTCCTGCTCGACGAAGTTCGAGAAGCTGCGCCCGATGGCCGCTGCCGACGAATCCGTGGCCTGCGCCGCGGGCCATACGCAGGCGCAGCGCCTGATCTCTGTCTTCGCCAAGCCGGCGCGGGGCGGCTCGGTTGAAGAGGTGCCGATGGCCTCGGGCGGCGGTTGTGCCTGCGGCGGCGCCTGCTCCTGCGGCCGCTGACGGCCCCGGCCAACGTCGAGTTCGAAGTCAGCGAGCCGCTGCAACCGTGTGAGCACCGCGCCGGTGACGCAACCAAACGGCGATCAGGGCTGCGATGGCGACCGCCCCGGCTCCAACGGCCGCGGTTGGCCACCATGGTGCTCCATCGGGCCGAGCCGCGGGAGTGGGTTGAACTGCGGCCGCGGCGTGGCTCATTGCCGCCCCGTGGCGCGCCAGCACTGCGTCGATGGTCGAGCTCGTGCGGTAGGCCAGAGCCGTCGTCGGCCGGTCGTCCGGCGAGATCGGGCGATCGGGGTTGGGCGAACCGCTCACCTGCGGGAAGAGATAGCCGTCTCGACCCAGCACACCGGGTGGCGCATAGATGAAGTTCAGCCCCTGGAGAGCCACGCTGTGTCCGAAGCTCACGTCCACCTTATGAAATGGCCGAACCGGCAGGTTGGCCCCAACTGGAACAATCGCCTGCGGCAACGGCGCGAGCGCGGCGGCAAGCGTTAGCGCGTCGTCTGAAGGCAGCGGCTCTCCGTCCAGGCCAACGGCCACGCCGAGAACCCGAACAGAAGCCGAGATCACCTCCGCGTACGACGGCTGTTCGCCGATCGCGCCGGCCTTCACGAGCGCGATGTATTGCGCCGCCAACTCGACGAGCCCGTCGTCGCCCTTCTCCCAGCGGCCGTACTGACGATCCTCGGGGCGCGTGCTGTATGAGTTCGAGCGCGCCGCCCATGGCAGCACGAAGGCGGAGCCGCCGGGATCAGGATAGATCGTCTCGCAGCAGTCCTCATGGCGCTGGTCGCCAAGCGCGTCGGCCAGCGTGTCGCCGCTCAGAATGTCGTAGCCGACCCCGGGGTCGACCAGGGGGCCGCTCGGCAACGGGGTGTAGCCTTCGCCGCGCCGGGCGCCGGGATTGTCCAGCTACTCGTTGGCGATCTTCACGGGATGCGGCAGATCACCGCCCACGATCCAGATGTCAGAAAATGGCCCCTTCGCCTGCGCGCGTGCCGGCGGGACGAGCGCCGAACCGGCGACCAGCACGACGGCGGCGGCGAGGCTGAAACCGAGGAAACGGCCGGAGCGTTTCACTTGCGGAATCCCGGTCTGCGGAAAACAGACGGCAGCCGTACTATCGCACTGCACCGGGCGGCTTTCAAGCCACAGGGTGCGCGATCTCTTCCGGCTGCTCCTCGGCTGCCGCATCCTCGGCCTCGTGCTGTGCTTCCGCCCCGGTTACAGGAGCGGGCTGGGGCTTCGGTCGTTGGCGGCGCAGGTAGAGGAAGGCGCCGCCGCCGATCAGGGCGGCTTGCGCGACGATCAGCACGGCGATCAGCAGCGTCGCGTCGAGCCAGAAGCCTTCGGGAAACATCTGAATCAGGTGGTCATGCAGCGGGTCGAGCTGCCAGTCGCTGTTGCCCGGAAAGGCGATCTGGTGGAACTTGACGAAGGCCGAATCGAAGCCGCCCGTGCCCGCGGCGGCGCCGAAGAGCAACAGCAGCCCGATCGTTACGGCCGAACCGGTCAGCGCCCGCCGCGCCAGCGCCGCCAGGCTCTCTTCCCGCGCCCACAGCACGACGCCGGCGATGTAGAGCGCAAGGAACGCCAGCGAGAACTCCTGCAGGCCGTACACCAGATGCACGAGGCGCTTTACGTCGCGCATGTGCAGGATCTCTTTGGTGTTGAACAGCGGCACGACGTTACCATCCGCGTCGTGGACGCGCGTGCGCAGGAACTGCTCGTCGTTGCTGAAGTAGGCGCGGAGGTCGTGCGTCGCCGCGATCAGGTCATCGTGCGAGATGCCGGTCCGCGTGGCCGCGTCGTAGTGGTCGATCGCATAAGTGTAGACGCGCTGCTCGCTGAAGGCGACACGCACACTGCTGGTGATCAGCGCCAGGGGCAGCGCGATGTAGAACAGCGCCCGCGCCAGCAGGCGCAGCGTCGGGCCGGCCGCCCGGGCACGCGTCCCCTCGCTCGCCGCCTCCATGGCCGTTATCCTATCACATAGCGGCAGCGCCTCAGCCCGCGGCAGCAGGCACGCCGCCACGGACGAAGAGTATGACCATAACGATCGTCGGCCTGGGTCCTGGCGACCCCGGCATGATTACCCGAGCCACCGAGCGCGCCCTGGCGAGCGCAACGGCGCTGTTCCTGCGCACGGCGCGGCATCCCGGCGTGCAGGAGCTGCTCGATGGCAGGCCGTACGAGAGCTTCGATGCGCTCTATGACACACTCGACAGCTTCGACGCCGTCTACGAGGCGATCTGCGCGCGCCTGATCGAAGCAGAGCAGCGGCTCGGAAACGTCGTCTACGCCGTTCCCGGCGACCCGCTCGTCGCCGAAGCCACGGTGCGGCGCCTGCTGCAGGCAGCGCGCGGCGGCGGGCCGGACGTGCGCACCGTGGCCGGCGTCAGTTTTCTTGAGCCCGTCTGCCACGCGATCGGTCTGGACCCGCTCGAAGCCGGACTGCAGCTTGCGGACGCGTTGGAACCGGGAGCGATCGACCCGGCGCGGCCGGCGCTGTTCGCGCAGGTGCATGGGCGCCGCGCCGCCTCGCACCTCAAGCTGGCGCTGCTGGAGCTGTATCCGCCCGAACACGAGGTTGCGCTGGTCACGGCGGCGGGCGTCGCCGGCGCGGAGCGCGTCGCGCGGCTCGCACTGGCGGAGTTGGACCGGGCCGATCAGGCAGATCACCTCGCGACGCTGTTCGTGCCGCCGCTGGCGCTCGAAGCCAACCGCCGCAGTTGGAGCGGATTGCAACGCATCGTGCACCGGCTGTACGCGCCCGGCGGCTGCCCCTGGGACCGCGAGCAGACCCACGCCTCGCTCAAGCAGCACCTGCTCGAAGAGGCGTACGAGGTCCTGCAGGCGCTGGACGAAGAAGACCCGCACGCTCTCGCGGAGGAGCTGGGCGATCTGCTGCTGCAAGTCGGCCTGCACACCGAAATCGCGGACGAAGCGGGGGAGTTCGGCTACGGCGACATGTTCGAGGCGATCACGAGTAAACTCATTCGCCGCCATCCCCACGTCTTCGGCGATGTGACGGCCGCCAGCGCCGGCGAGGTCGTGGCCAACTGGCAGCGCATCAAAGCCGCGGAGAAGGCCGACAAGGCGCGGCGCGGTGCCAGCGAGCAGGAGTCGATTCTGGCGGGCGTGCCGCGCGCCATGCCGTCGCTCGCCTATGCGCAGGCCGTGCAGGACCGCGCTGCCGCCGTCGGCTTCGACTGGCCGCAGGTGGACGACGTGCTCGCCAAGCTTGGCGAGGAGGTTGCGGAGCTGCGCCGCGCGGAGTCGCACGCGGAACGGCTGGACGAGTTCGGCGACGTGGTGTTCGTGCTGGCCAACCTGGCGCGCTGGCTGAAAATCGACGCCGAGGAAGCGGGGCGGCTGGCAGGACGGAAGTTCTACCGTCGCTTCGCGGCGATCGAGCGGCTGGCACGAGAGGAAGGCCACACCCTGTCAGAAATGACGCTCGCGGAGATGGACAGCCTCTGGGATCGCGTTAAGCTGGAAGAGCACGCGGCAGAACCCTGAGCGACCGGACTTTCACCGCCGCGCGTCGTGAGGGAGACCAATGCCGCCCGCGAGCAATCCGATCATCGAGGAGATCAGCGGCGTCGTCGAGGCGGCGAACCCGCGCGGCTTCCTGCTCGCTGGCCGCGATGGTTGGCTGAATATCTCGCGCTATGCCGACCCGGTGCCGGAGATCCCGGCCGAAGGTGCGCTGGTGCGTGTCGGCCTCGACAAGGCGGGCTTCGTGCGCACGATCGACGTCGAAGCAGAGGCCGAGCGTTCCATGCTGAACGTTACCGAGAGCGGCGCGCCGTACGCGGCTTCGTCCAGCCTGCGCGACATGCGCATCATGCGGCAGGCTGTGCTCAACACCGCGACCGCGATTCTCGCCAGCGGCGGGCGCGAGGCGGACGCGGAGGCGGTGCTGGCGCTCGCCGAGCGGCTCGAAAGCTGGGTAACTCGCTGAATATCCAGGCCGCTACAATACTGCAATGCCGCTACCCGCCGTATAGCGGCTTACGTTTCGTTGCCGGCATCGCTACACTGTCAGCGGCGGCTACGAGTGGGCCGACGGCCGATACCGGCACGCGAAGCCGCAAGACGGAGGAAGACACGGTGGTTACGAAGCAACAGGTGGTCTCACCGGAGCGCTTTGCCTCGGCATTGACGTACGAGGGCTTCATCGCCCAGGCGGAGAAGAACCTCGACGAGTTCAAGGACAACTACGCCAACACGAAAGTATCCGATGCCGCCAAAAAGCGGCTTCAGGCCGTGGCCGCGAAGCCGAACGGGCCGAAGAAGCTGCTCGTGCTGGGCGAAGACTGGTGTCCCGACGTCTATCGCGGCCTGCCCGTGCTGGCGCGCATCGCCGAGGCCGCGGGCATCGAGTTTCGGGCGCTGCCGCGCGACAAGAATCTCGATATCATGAACGCCTATCTCAACAAGGGCGAGTTCCAGTCGATTCCTTGCGCCCTCTTCTTGACCGGCAACATGGACCTGGTGCTGGTTTGGCACGAGCGCCCGGAGAAGGCCAACAAAGAGATTCCGCAGATGCGCGACATCGTGGGCGATCGCACGCGCGAAGAGGCCGCCGACGATCTGCTGAAGTTCCGGCGCGGCCCCGTCTGGGCCGGCTGGCGCGACGCCACGGTCGAAGAGATCACCGGGCTGCTGGAAGCGCAGACGAAGTAGCTTCGCGGCAGACCGCATGAACGCCGGGCCGTTCCCATGCGGAGCGGTCCGGTTTCTGTGCCGCTGCGGGTTTCCGGCTGGGACGGCATCCCGGGGCGGCTCACGCTGCATTGGCTTGCGCCGGTGCGGCCCCTGCCGGTGTCGGTCTGGCAGTACCTGGCCTGCATCCGTGTCCGACGGCGGTGTGCGGCGCCTGTGGCATCGGCTGCGACGTGCCGTGAGAAACAGCGCCGGCTCGCTCGACTGGTTGGAACGCGAAGCCTTCGATTCGGCCGATGCGCGGCGGCTGCGCGGCGAGCTTGAGGAGGCAGCCGCAGTGAGCTGAGCGCACCGTCACCACGCGTGGGAGACCAGCGGACCGCGCACGAACCGCAGAATGGCGGCGAAGTCCGGCGCATACTCGGCTGACGTCGTCGTATCTACGCGCAGCACAGGCACGCCCAGCTCGAGCGGTTCATACGCCTGCGCGCTGAGGAGCCGGCGGAGCCGGGGCAGCGCGTCGCGATCGTGGTGATCGGGATGGCGCTCGCCGCGCGCGGCCCGCTCCAGATAGCGGCGCACGATGGTGTCTGTGTCACCACCACAATGCACCAGCAGCGTCTGCGCCTGGCGCACCAGCGGCCCGAGGCTCGCCTCGGCCAGACCGCGCTGGTAGTTGGCTTCGATCAGGATCGAAGTCCCCGCGGCCAACACGCACCCGGCAACAGCGCTCAGCAGTGCCAGCGCAGCCATGCCCAACCGTTGCGAGCTGGCCTGGTCGGCGGCGCCCACCGTGTCGTACAGCACTTCCTTGAACGAGTCCTTGCTGAGGGCCGGCAGCCCCAGCTCGGACCCGAGCCGCTGCGCAAGGGTCGTCTTGCCGCTGCCCGGCGCGCCGCTCACGATCACCAGGAGCGGCGGCGCGCGGCGGCACGCTTCGTCCGACCCGTCCATCAGCGCCTCCGCGCCTGCGCGGCCCGGCTCTCGCGGTACAGCCGCCGTGCGGCGACAGCAGGGTTGCTGCGCCCCGTCCGCGCTACTGCCCCGTGCGGTTCTTCATCGCCCAGCGCCGGGCGCCGAAACCGGGGATGGAGAGGCCGGCGTTCTGGCCGTCGCCGACGCCATCGCGGATGCGCGCCGTGTTGATGCCGATCACCTGGCCGCAGCGGTTGAGCAGCGGTCCGCCGCTGTCGCCGTGCTGCAACTGCACATCGCTGACGATGTAGGCCTGGCCGGTGCCGCGGTCCACGGTGGTCTGGATGTAGCGGCCCTGTTCCTCGAAGGGCACCGGCGAGCCGCCGGCGTAGCCGATCGCGTAGAGCACCGAGCCGTTTTGCAGCTTGCCCTCATCGCCCCAGTTGGCGGAAGGCAGCGTGCCCGTTTCCGTCTGGATTAGCGCAAGGTCGAGATCGGCATCGGAGGCGACCACTTTCCCCGCGCTCTTGTGGCCGTCCACGTAGAAGGTGTTCACGAGCTGTCCGCCGGCCGAATCGATCACATGCTGGTTCGTCAGCACCCAGCCGCTGTCGATGATGATGCCGGTGCCCGAAGAGTAGCCGCCGTTCGCGTCCGGCGGGGTCGTGATGCGCACCAGCGCCGGCAGCACTTGCGCCAGCGGGTCGGCGTCCGGCGTGCAACTGTCGCCGCGCACCGTATTGCGGCCGGCGAGCTGCTCACCGGCGAGCGGTGTGGGTGTCTTGCTGCCCGACGAGCCGCCGCAGGCGGCGAACAGCATCAGCGCCGCCAACGCCCAGCCCGTGGCTGTCGCTCGCAGCGCCTTCACGTTCGCCCGGTCCCCGTTCCGCACACCCACCGCCCGCATGTCCGGCGTGACCGCAGTATAGCCGAGATCGTGACTTTCGACACGTTGACCTCCATCCGCCGCCTGCTGCCGCAACGTATTACCATTGGGAGCCGGTCTGATCGTACAGAGGACGCGCAAATCATCGATTCATAGCCATAGATAGGGATGGAAACGCGACGAACATGCCGGGTGGGCGCGCGCTTACTTGACGTAGGGCGCGAAGGTGGGCAGTTTCACACCTTGTCCATAATTCAGGGAACAGCCCTATGCACGGCCGCCGAGTACGCTTCGACTATCAAGCTATGGAGGGATCCAGGGCAGGAGGAAACGCCATGTATCGCTGTACCGTGTGCCACTTCGATGTTGAGCTGGACGACGTGGAGATCCGCGGGGGCTACCGCGCCTGCATCTGCGTGCGCTGCTATTCGCGCCTCGTCGAGAACGAGAAGCGGATGTCCAAAGAGCTGCGCCGCGAGCTCGTCGCCTTCATGGCCGAAGTCGCGTAGCGTTCCTCATCTCCCTGCCGGCCGCCGGCGCGCCTCGCCCGCGGCCTCCGGCGCATGCCTCACTGCAGGCTGCGCAGCACCGCGAACGCATGCAGGTAGAGCTCGGTCAGGTCGTGCGCGAGTGTGAACGGATTCCCGGGGCGCTTCGGATCGACGTGCTGAAAGATTGAAAACGCCGAGCAGTACGGCTTCAGGCCCGCCGCCTTTGCCGCGGCGCACATGTCGCGTGAGCCGGTGAACGGCAGCAGCGGATCGTTGCGGTCGTACATGATGAACAGCCGCGCCCGCACCTGCGCGATGCGCGGCAGCGGCGACAGTGCCGCCAGGTTCGCCTGCAACGCCGTCGGCAACGCGGGCACGAAGGCCCGGCCCGCCGCCCTTTCCCTGCTCGTCAGCAGCCCGACGATCGCCCGCCCCTCCGCTGACAGGCTCACGCCGTCGAGCGCGTGGCTGTCGCCTTCCACGAAGTAGCGATGCAGCGCCGCGGCCTCCTGCGCATCGGTCAGGCCTGCAAGCAGCACGTTGGTCAGATGCTCGCTGGCGATCTCGTTGGGGTTCCACGGCCGCACGGTGCCGCGATCGTCGAGCGTGCGCGTGCCGATCGAGAGCAGGGCGTCTTCAAGCGTGTCGAAGCTGCCGAAGGCGTCCACGCTGCGCAGCCGGTCGCGGATCGCCGGGTCCGTCGCCGCCACGATCGCCAGCGAGCCGCCAACCGAAAAGCCGAAGATACCAACGCGATCCGCGCGCGTGTACGGCTGGTCCGCGGCGAACTGCACGCCTTCGACCAGCGCCCGCGGCAGGTCGGGCGCCAGGCGGTCGCCGTTCAGCGCCTCACTCTCGATCAGCACCGCGACCAGCCCGGATCTGGCCAGTCCGTCCATCAGCCGCACGACGCGCACATCGTCCGGCGGCGCCGGGTCCAGACCGAGCGAGAGCACCAGCGCCGGATGGCGGCCGTGCGGCGGGCGGTAGACGTGCGCCCGTACATAGCCATCGACCGGCGGCAGCTCCACGACCTGGCGCACGGGTCTTGCCGTCACCAGGTCGATCGGTGAGCCGGGCAGCGCGGCGAAGAACGAGGGCAGCAGCGCCAGCGAGCGCAGCGCCAGCCGCGTGGGCGCTGAAACCGCCAGCAGCACGGTCCAGAGCAGCACGGGCAGCAAACAGCCGGCCAGCACGCCGCGTCGCGCGCGCTGCGCCGTGCGGCAAACACGATCCGCCGAACCCGCGCCAGTGCTCATCGCGAAGCGCCCGCTCCCTGCGGCGAATGCAGCCAGTTCCGAGCCAGATTGCCCGCGAAACCGCGTTGCGCCCGCCCTATAATGACGGGTCGGTGCGAGGTGAGTGTATGCAGTTTGAACGGTCGACTCTGCGCGACGTGCTGCGCGCCCGCAAGCTGCTGCGTCGGTATCTACCGCCGACGCCGCTGACCAACTACCCGGCGCTCGACCGCCTGATCGGCGCCGAGGTCTGGTTGAAGCACGAGAACTGCCAGCCGGTCGGCGCCTTCAAGGTGCGCGGCGGCGTCTATCTGCTGTCGCGGCTATCGGACGAGGAGCGCCGGCGCGGTGTGATCGCCGCCTCGACCGGCAATCACGGGCAATCGGTGGCGTACGCGGCGAAGCTGTTCGGCGTGCCGGCGATCATCGGTGTGCCCGAGGGTGCCAATCCCACCAAAGTCGAGTCGATGCGCAATCTCGGCGCCGAGGTGATCGCACATGGCCGCGACTTCGATGCCGCGCGCGAACACGTCGAGGCGCTCGCTGCTGAACGCGGTTATCGTTACATCCATTCGGGCAACGAGCCGCTGCTGGTGGCCGGCGTCGGCACGCTCACGCTGGAAATCCTCGATGAGCAGCCCGAGCTGGACACGATCATCGTGCCGGTCGGCGGCGGCAGCGGCGTCGCGGCCGCCTGCCTCGTGGCGAAAGCGATCGACCCGGCGATCCGGGTGATCGGCGTGCAGGCCGAAGGCGCGCCGGCGGCGTACCGCACCTGGAGAGAGCGCCGGCCGGTGGAGACGCCGCGCATCGACACGTTCGCGGAAGGGCTGGCGACGCGTAGCTCGTTCTCCTTCCCGCAGGCGATCATGGCCGAGCTGCTGGACGACTTCGTGCTGGTCAACGACGTGCAGATCCGCGAGGCGATCTGGCTGCTGCTTGAGAAGGCGCACACGCTGGCCGAGGGCGCCGGGGCAGCGCCGCTCGCCGCCGCGCTGGCCCAGCGCGAGCAACTCGCCGGCCGGCGCGTCGCGCTCGTGCTGAGCGGCGGCAACCTGAGTCCGGCGCAACTGCGCGAGGTCATGGCCGAGCGCCCGGAGCACGATCGCTAGCCGCGGCCGGCGGATTACCGCCGGTGTTTCTCTTGCCAGGCTTATGCATGCCGCCCGGCGCATCGTCGGTGGGCACGAGCAGGCCGCCGCCGAACAGCAGGGCGACCATTACAACCGGGAACAGGTCGACGCGATCCGGCCCGGCGATTTCGAGAAACGCCACCGGCGCAAGCGCGAGCGAGAAGATCAGCGCCAGCGCGGCGACCACGCCTCGGTGCGCCGCGGGCCGAACAGCGAGGCGACCGCGTCCGCGGTTTGCCAGCAGCCCGATCGCGCCGAACGCTCCGGCGCCGCACAGCCCCACGAATAGTGCCATCAACATTGCGCCGCACCCCCGCCGTCGCCGTTCGATATACACTGGCAACCCTCGCCCCGATTATCGTCGCTGAGCACCGGCACCGATCAGGGCGATCCGCACCAGTCCGTCTGGTGCGTCCGCACCCGTCGCTGGCACACAGCTTGACGCCGCTGCTACCGTGAGCTTGCCCCGAAAGGCAGGCAACGCGCAGGTACGCGACGGTGAAAGACGGCGGCCCTGCGCCTGAACGGAGCGATGGAGGCCATTTCGTGGCGGAAGCGAACCTCAACGGCAAACGCACGGCGCTGGTCTTCGATCCGGCGTATCTGCTGCACGACACCGGCCCGATGCGCATCTCCGGCTCGGGCGAACCGTTCCCGTTCAACGAGTTCGAGCCGCACTTCGAAAGCCCCCGCCGTGTCGGCCGCGTCAAAGAACTGCTGGACAAGTCCGGCCTGATCGCCCGGCTCGACGAAGTGCAGCCCTATCCCGCACAGGACGAGGATGTCGGCCTCTATCACAAGCGGGACTACATCGAGCAGGTCAAGATCGAAAGCCGGCGCGGCGGCAACGCCGGACCTGGCACGCCGGTGGCGCCCGGATCGTTCGAGATCGCGCTGCTCTCCACGGGCGGCGCAATGACGGCCGTCGATGCGGTGATGACGGGCGGCGCGCCGAACGCCTACGGCCTGCTGCGCCCTCCGGGCCACCACGCCGTCGCGCACCAGGGCATGGGCTTCTGCGTCTTCAACAACGTGGTGATCGCCGCCCGCCACGCGCAGCGCAGCCACAGAGTGGGGCGCGTGCTGATCGTCGATTGGGACGTGCACCATGGCAACGGCACGCAGGACGCCTTTTACGACGACCCCTCCGTGCTGTTCATCAGCCTGCATCAAGAAGGGCTGTTCCCCGCGAACTCGGGCCTCGCGGGCGAAAGCGGCGCTGGCAAGGGCGAAGGCTACACCGTCAACCTGCCGTTGCCCGCCGGCACGGGCGACCGCGGCTATATCGAGGCATTCGAGCGCGTCGTCGTGCCGATCGCGAAACAGTTCGAGCCGGAGCTACTGCTCGTTTCGTCGGGCCTCGACCCCAGCCGCATGGACCCGCTCGGCCGCATGGTCGTGACGGCGGAAGGCTTCCGCACCTTGACGCGGATGATGGTCGTGCTGTCTCGCGAATTTTGCGGCGGGCGTATGGCGGTGCTGCACGAGGGCGGCTACGCGCCGACCTACGCCCCGTACTGCGGCCTGGCGATCATCGAAGAGCTGTCGGGTCAGCGCAGCGGCATGGCCGAACCCGGCGCCGCGCTGGCCGCGGCCCTGCGCCCGACCTGGGATCTCGGCCGCGACACCCAGGACCGCATCGCCGAGATCGTCGAGCATCAGCGGCGTTACTGGAAGCTGTAAAGGCGCGGCGTGGCGTGCGGCCGTGACGGCGCGCGCGCCACCGCTGAGGGCCGTGGCTTCGTTCGTGGAAGAGCACACCACGGCGCACTCAACGCCGCGGCTCTGTGTTCGGCGGTGTGCGACAATGAAACCAGCCTGTCCTGAGGAGTCGGTGCGATGAGCCGCCAGCGCGTGCGTGTGCAGTCGAGCGGCCAGATTACCTTGCCCGCGGCGGTGCGCCGCCGCCTTGGGCTGAAGCCGGGCGATCAGGTCTCGATTGAGGAGACGCAGGCCGGCGTGGTGCTGACGCCGTGCAACGGCGCGGAGCCCGAATACACCATCCCGTACGTACCGCTGAGCATCCCGGAGCCCACGCCGGAGCAGCTTGCCAGCCGCCGCGAGCTGATCGACCGCATCCTCGAGAACCGCAAACGGCGCAACATCTCGCCGCTGACCGCCTCGGACCTGATCCGGCTCTCGCGGGACGAGAACTTTTGGTATGGTCCCGAGCGCTGAGGCGCTCGTCGTCGATGCCTCGGTGGCGGTCAAGTGGCATTTGACGGACGAGCCGGACGCCGATCGCGCCGCTCGCCTCTACGAGGCATTCCTCGAGGGTCGAATCATGCTGCGCGTGGCGACGACAATCGAGTTCATGCTACGGTGCAAACGTGATACTCGCGCCCGCCGTGGAGTAGACCCACGCCCCCTGCCAGGATCAATTCGCTGATCAGTGACCTGGTAATCGGCCATAACCGGGTCGTAGAGCAGGACGAGGTCAGCTCCCACAATGCGAAGCGGTGTACCGGCCTCGCTCGCCACCATCGTCCAGCGGGGGTTGATATGGAGCGCTGATTCCATGGGACCAACCGCAGGAATAGTTGCCTGCATGGTCGTTGGAAGGAACACCCAGTAGCCGGGGCTGATCGGCTTGAATGCGGGCGGATGATTGCTATCGAACACCACCATTCGATACGCACTGTCCCCTGCCGCAAACGTGTAGGCGGACTCGTTACTGAGCTGTATGGTAAGCTGCGCTGCGACGCCTTCGTCCATGATATTCCAACCCGCAGGGAAAGTAACGCGGGTGCTGGGGAGTGTCGGGCTGGTTGATACGGGACTCGCTGCGCCAACGCCGCCCCTGTCTCGGCTTCCCAGCGCGGCAAGCCCCAGCCCCAGTGTGACGATAACTGCTGCGGCCAGCGCTGCCTGCTTCATGCGTCACCTCCACCGAGGCGCAACCCGCGAAGGCTCGCCTTCTTCACCTGACAACAACCCGCATGCCGTCGACGTGGTGATCGCCAGCCCGCCGGACGTCACAGGATGCATTAACTCGGCTGCCTGCACTCGCTGCGGTACGTCTCATGTATGGGTCAGCGAACAGATCACTCGCCTCGTGGTGCATTCGCACCGGCAGTGAAAGCCGCGGCCCGTCGTAGCATACTCACGCAGGACGATTGCTCAACGGGGTAGCTCTCTGCTGAAACGAACGCACTCCCGAACCGTCGTCGTGATCGGCGCCGGGCACAACGGGCTGATCTGCGCCTGCTATCTGGCACGGGCGGGACTCGACGTACTGGTGCTGGAGCAGGCGGAACACGTGGGCGGCGCGGTCTGGACGGAAGAGACGGTTCCGGGCTTCCGCTTCGATACGCACGCCGTCGCCCACAATATGATCAACATGACCGACATCCCGCGCGATCTCCGCCTCGACGAATGCGGCCTCGAATACCTGCCGCTGGACCCGTTCACGACCGCGCTCAGCCCCGGCGGTCCGCCGTTCCGCCTCTACCGCGATCTCGATCGCACCTGCGACGACATCGCCCGCACCAATTCAGCCGAGGCCCGCGCCTACGCTCGCTTCGTGCGCACGTTGCAGCCGCTGGTCGCCGCGGCGCTGGAAGTGATGGCTGCCTCCAGCTGCACCGACCGGCTGAAGGCGCTGCCCGGCCAGGCCTTGAACCTCGCGCGCATGCTGCGCCGGCTCGGTCCCGCCGGACTGGCCTCGACGCTGGCCGCGCCGTACCGCCGGCTGCTGGACGAATATCTGCCCAGCGAACGGTTGCGGGCGCCGATCGCTGCGCTGGCCGCGCACGCCACGGTCGGCCCCGACCAGCCCGGCGGCTCGTTCTATGCGATCTGGCAGGCGGCCTACCATCTCTCCGGCATGTGGCATCCGCGCGGCGGCTCTGGCAGCCTCGCACTCGCGCTCGAACGCCGGCTCGTCAGCCTGGGCGGCCGCGTGCGCACGGGCGCGGACGTGGCGCGGATCGAGCTGCGGCGCGGCCGCGTGGCCGGCGTCACGCTGCGCTCCGGCGAGAAGATCGCTGCGCGCACCGTTGTCGCGGCGATCAATCCGAAGATCGCGCTGTTAGATCTGCTGCCGCCAGGAGTCGCCGCCGAGCGCCTGCTGCAACGCGTGCGCGCCACGACGATCTCGAACGCCGTGCAGTTCGTCGTCCACGTTGCGCTGACCGAGCTGCCGGCCTACCGCGCCGTGCCGGGCGACGACGCCTGGAACGGCATGGCGGCGATGACGCGCGACGTAGCGCAGGTGGGCCGCGCCTTCGCGCAGGCGGTCGCCGGCGAAGCGCCCGACGATCCACCGGTCTATGCCTTCACGCCCAGTGCGATCGACGGTTCGCTCGCGCCGCCCGGCCGCCACACGCTCTATCTCGCCTGTCCTGCCTATCCGTACCGCTTCGCCGACGGCAGCCGCTGGCGCGATGTTGCACAGCGCGAGGCCGAACGGCTCGTGACCGCGATGGAGCCGTATGCGCCGTGCCTGCGCGATCGCATTCTGGCCGTGATGCCGCGCACGCCGGCGCAGGCCGAGCAGGAGATTCGCCTCGTCGGCGGCCATCCGATGCACCTCGACCTCACGCCGGACCAACTGCTGTTTCTGCGTCCGCTGCCTGGACTGGGCCGCTACCGCACGCCCCTGCCGGGGCTGTATCTGAGCGGCGCGGGGACGAATCCGGCCGGCGGCGTGATCGGATCGCCGGGCCGCAATGCCGCGTGGCGCGTACTGGGCGATCTGCACATAACACGAATGTGAACAGCCTATTGCCGCTGGCCCGGCTCGGTCGTAGTGTAAGCACGAGCGAACGGGGGAGTGGCATGAGCACGAACGGCAGCAACGAGGCTTCGACCGGACCCGCGGCTTCCGCGGCGGAGACCTTAACCGTCATCGATAACCGCACCGGCAAACGGTACGAGCTGCCGATCGCGCACGGCACGATCCACGCCGCCGATCTGCGCCAGATCCGCACCGACCCCGAAGACTTCGGCATCATGAGCTACGATCCGGCCTTTGTGAACACCGCGTCCTGCACCAGCCGCATCACCTTCATCGACGGCGACGCAGGCATCCTCGAATACCGCGGCTATCCGATCGAACAGCTCGCCGAGAAGAGCACCTTCCTCGAGGTCGCGTATCTGCTGATCCACGGCGAGCTGCCGTCGAAGGACCAGTACGAACTCTGGCGCTACCGCATCACACACCACACGATGGTGCATGAAAATATCAAGCACTTCATGTCGGGCTTTCATCACGATGCCCATCCGATGGGGATGCTGATCGGCACCGTGGGCGCGCTCAGTACGTTCTATCCGGACGCCCGCAACATCCACGACCCCGAAAGCCGCATGCTGCAAACCTACCGGCTGATCGCCAAAATGCCGACCCTCGGCGCCTACGCCTATCGCCATGCGCTCGGCCTGCCGTTCGTTTATCCCGACAACGATCTCTCGTTCACCGGCAACTTCTTGAACATGCTGTTCAAGATGAGCGAGCTGAAGTACACGCCGAACCCGGTGATCGAGAAGGCGTTGGACGTGCTGTTCATCCTGCACGCCGACCACGAGCAAAACTGCTCGGCCAACGCCGTGCGCGCGATCGGCTCCAGCGAGCCCGACCCCTACTCCGCCATCGCCGGCGGCATCGCTGCGCTGTACGGGCCGCTGCACGGCGGCGCCAACGAGGCCGTGCTGAATACGCTGCGCAGCATCGGCAGCGTGGACAAAGTCCCCGAGTTCATCAAGCGCGTGAAGAACCGCGAAGTGCTGCTGATGGGCTTCGGCCACCGCGTCTACAAGAACTACGACCCGCGCGCCCGCATCGTCAAGCGCACCGCCGACGCCGTGTTTGACGTGATGGGCCGCAACCCGCTGATCGACATCGCGCTGGAGCTGGAGCGCATCGCACTCGAAGACGACTACTTCATCACGCACAAGCTGTATCCCAACGTCGACTTCTACTCCGGCATCATCTACGAGGCGATGCGCCTGCCGTCCGAAATGTTCACGGTGCTGTTCGCCATCGCTCGCACGGCCGGCTGGATGGCGCAGTGGCTGGAGATGGTTGAAGACCCTGAACAGAAGATCGCCCGGCCGCGCCAGGTCTATCTCGGTCCGCAGCGGCGCGATTTCGTGCCGATGAGCCGCCGCCGCGGCAAGGCCGAGCAGCGAGTGCCACGCGTGGGGCGCAGCGTCACACGCCGCGCGGGCGGCATCGGCAGCCAGGAGGCGGCGCGGCCGCGTTAGCCGAGCCCCTATACCAATCCGGCAATTTTTCGTGTGCCTGCCTGGCCGAAAGGAACGGGGATGGCTGCGCGTGCGCTGGTGATGGGCGGCGGCGGTGTCATCGGCGTCGCCTGGGAGACGGGCATCCTCAAAGGGCTGCGCGACGGCGGTGTCGATCCTGCCGCCGCCGACCTGATCGTCGGCACCTCGGCGGGTTCGATCACGGGCACACAGGTGCGGGCGGGCTGCTCGCTGGACGAGCTTTACGCGGCGCAGACGGCGCCCGATTCCGGTGAGATTCGCCGGCAGATGACCAACATCGACGTGCAGGCACTGACGGCCCTCTTCCAAAAATGGTCGGCCACGCAGGAGATGACCGAGGCCGTCGCGCGCGAGATCGGCCAGCTGGCGCTGGCGGCGCGCACGGTCGATGAGGGCAACTGGCTGCAGGCGATCGCCGCCGCCCTCAGCGTGGGCGACTGGCCAGCGGGCGGCCTGATCGCGGTCGCCGTCGACGCCGAAAGCGGTGCGCTCGCGGCCTGGGATCGCGCATCCGGGGCGCCGCTGGGGCGCGCGGTGGCGTCGAGCTGCGCGGTGCCCGGCATGTTTCCGCCGGTGACGATCAACGGCCGCCGCTACATGGACGGCGGCGTGCGTTCCGGCACGAACGCCGGTCTCGCCCGCGGCCACGAACTCGTCGTGATCGTAGCGCCGATCGGCGCGCGGCCGGAAGGGATCGGCCGCATCGCGCGGCAGGCGCTCGATGCCGAAGCGGCAGCGTTGCGTGCTGCGGGCGCCGCCGTCGAGGTGCTGCTGCCCGACGAGGCCGCGATCGAGGCGTTCGGTCCCGACCTGATGAACCCGGCCCAGCGCGTACCCGCCGCGGAGGCAGGTCTGCGCCAGGGCGCCGAGGCCGCCTCGCGCCTGCGAGGGCCGTGGGCAGGCGCACGGGCCTGAACGCCGTTCAGGCCGGTACCGCACTTGCGGCGGCGGCGTACCTTGCGACCGCCGGCTGAGCAGCGAGCGCCTTTGTCTGCGGGCTCGCCGCCGATCGGCGGGCCGTTGCGCTGCGTGGTACGATCCTGCCGGAGAGACGCGTTATATGTAACGATAGAAAGGCGACCCAATGGCTCGCTACCTTATTCAGGCGGCCTACACCCCCGAAGCCTGGGCAGCGCAGCTCAAGAATCCGCAGGACCGCACCAAGGCTGTCCAGGGCATGCTCGACAAGCTGGGTGGCCGCATCGAATGCTTCTACTACGCGTTCGGTGCGAGCGACATCGTCACCATTGCCGATCTGCCGAATAACGTCAGCGCCGCTGCGATCTCGCTTGCCGTCAATGCGAGCGGGTCGATGAAGTCCTTTACCACCACCCCGCTCATGACCGTCGAGGAGGGCCTCGAAGCGATGCGCAAGGGGAACGAAGCCGCCGCGCTGTACCGCGCTCCCGGTGTCCCTGCCTCGGTTTGATGCAGTGCGGCCCCGAGCCCGATCTGAGTATGCACTCCGTCGCGCGCTCCTCTTGACCAGCAGCCAGCCTTGAACTCTTTCCGCGGCGCGTCTCTCCTTCCCAGCGCCGACGGCGTTCAGTCGGCTGCTACACTGCAAGCGTGATCGAGAAGGCGCCCGTTCGCATCGCCCAGCACTCGCGGCCGCACGACCGGCACTTGCCACTGCCGCGCCGACTGCTTACGCTGCCGATCTTTTACAAGGTGCTCGCGGCCAATTCAGCCATTGTCCTGCTCGGCGCGCTGGCCGGCACGGCGATCACCGCGGCGCGTGTGCGCGCCCATCCAGGCGTCAACGTCGCGGAGCTGATGGCCGCCTTTGTGCTCGCCGGCATCGTCGTCAGCGTCGCCGTCAACGCGATCGTGTTGCGCGCCGCGCTCTCGCCGCTGCTGCGCATCGAGCGCACGATCGACTCGGTGCGGGCCGGCCGCACCGGCGCCCGTGTGCCCGACGGCACACTCACCGATCCGGAGATCGAGCGGCTGGGCGAGACGCTGAACGCGATGCTGGACGAGTTGGACCGCGCCCGCGAGCGCCAGACCGCGCTCGGCGCGCAGGTGATCTCGGCGCAGGAGGAGGAGCGCCGCCGGATCTCGCGGGAACTGCACGACGATACGGCGCAGTCGCTCACATCCCTGCTGCTCTACGCGAAGGCGCTTGAGGAGGGCGAGCAACGCCCGGCGGTGCGCGAGGCGCTGGCGGAGATCCGCGACGAGGTCGGCCGCAGCCTGGACGGTGTCCGCCGGTTGGCACGCGAGCTGCGCCCTTCGGCGCTGGACGATCTCGGGCTCGCGGCCGCACTCGACTGGCACGTGCAGGAGTTCACTCGCCGCACTGGACTGAGCGTGCGCTTTGAAAATGGCTGCTCCGGCGTGCGCCTTTCGCCCGCGATCGAGCTTGCCCTCTTCCGCGTCGCGCAGGAGGCGCTGACCAATGTTGCGAAGCACGCCAGCGCCCGCTCCGCCGCCGTCCGGCTTACGTGCTCAGAGCACCTCGTCAGCCTCTGCGTCCACGACGACGGGCGCGGCTTCGACGTCGCGGCCACACCGGCAGGCGTCGGCCTCTACAGCATGCGCGAGCGTGTTGCGCTGATCCGTGGCGCGTTCACCATTATGTCCAGCACGCACGGCACAGAAGTGCGGGCCGAGGTGCCGCGCGATGGTCGCTGAGGCCGGCACGGAACGGCGCGCGGGGCGCATCCGCGTGCTGCTCGCGGACGATCATCGCCTGGTGCGCGCCGGCCTGCGCTTGCTGCTGGGCACGCAGCCGGACATCGAGGTCGTCGGCGAAGCGGGCGACGGCGAAGAGACCGTCGTGGAGACGCAACGCCTGCGCCCCGACATCGTGCTGATGGATCTGGCCATGCCCAAAGGCGGCGGGCTGGAGGCGACGCGGCGCATCGCCGAGAGCGGTCTGCCGGCGCGCGTGCTGATTCTCACAGCGCAGGCCGAGGCCCAATACCTGCTGCCGGTGCTGCGCGTCGGCGGCTCCGGCTTCTTGCTGAAGGACGCCGCGGACGAAGAGCTGGTCGAGGCGATCCGCAGGGTCCACCGCGGCGAGGCGTATCTGCCGCCTTCGGCCGCCACGCTGCTGGTGCGCGATTATCTGAAACGCGTGGGCGAGAGCGAGCCGAGCGATGCCTTCGAGCAGCTCAGCCCGCGTGAACGCGAAGTGCTGCGCATCACCGCCGAAGGCTACGACGCGCGTGAAATCGGGGAGCGGTTGTTCCTCAGTCCCAAGACGGTCGAAACGTACCGTCGCCGCGCGATGGAGAAGCTCGGCCTGCAAAGCCGCGCCGAGCTGGTGCGTTACGCCCTGCGCCACGGGCTCTTGCAGGCCGAGTAGGGCGTGGGAAGCACAGGGCCGCGGGCCGCACACATAACACGCCGCCACGCCCGCGACTTCCATCGGGAAATCGGGGCGAGCGCAGCCGCTGTGCTAGGCTTGAGCCAGGATACAGCGATGCCGGTCTTCGACCCAGCCGACCTCACGCCGCTCCAGCAGACGTACCTGGGCGTGCTCGCGCTTGGGCTGGTGTCGGCGGATCAGGCCCGCGATCCGCGCTTTCGCATGGAGTCCATCTGCGCCCGTGGTCAGGCGATCGTCGAGCACGCGCCGCCTGAGCGCTATCTGAGCGACACGGAATATGAAGCCTGCGACTCGTTTCGGGCCGGCCTGCGCGAGGCGATGATCGATCTCGACCGGCAGGGCATCATCGGCCTCGGGCCGCCGCACGATCTCGTCGTGCTGACACCCTCGCTGGAGTCGCGCGAAACCGTCTATGCGACGGTGGATGTGAACCGCCATCCGCCGGTCTTCGACCGCTACCTGGCGCAGCGCTGCATGGACACCCTGCTCTCGCAGCCGGACGCGCACGCGTATCTGATGGCGCTCTACGCCGACAGCAGCGAGATCTGGCACGAACTGTATCAGCGAGGCGAGGGCCAATGGCGCTGAACGGTGCAGAGCATGCCTCGCTGCGATCGGCGCTCACGAGCGCGGGCCACTACGCGGGCCTGACCTTTCCCGAGCCGCCGCCGGAGCGGCCGTTTGTCTACCTGAATATGGTCAGCTCCGTGGACGGGAAGGCCACGGTGGACGGATCCGAGCGCGGGCTGGGCAGCGCCGATGACAAGCGCGTGATGCAGGAGCTACGCTCGCACGCCGACGCCGTGCTGAACGGCGCGACCACGCTGCGCGTCAGCGGTTCGTCTCCAGTGGTGCGCGACGCGGCGCTGGTCAAGCGTCGTGAGCGGCGCGGGCTGGCGGCACAGCCGATCGGCATCATCGTCAGCCGCCGCGGTGAGCTGCCGCTGGACGCGCCCTTTTTCCACTCGCCGAAGTACGAGGGCGTGGTCGTCGTCACCGACGCGGCGACGGAGCGGCAGCGCGCGGCGATTCGCGCGACCGGCCGGCGGCTGATCGTGATCGCGGATGGGCCAGATAACGGCGCCGCGCTGGTGCGTGCGATCCGGCAGGAGCTGGGCGTACGCTGGCTGCTGTGCGAGGGCGGGCCGACGATCAATCAGTCACTGCTGCGCGCCGGCGTGGTCGACGAGCTATTCCTCACGTTCGCGCCGTGGATCGTGGGCGGTAAGGAGAACCTGACGATCGTCGAAGGCGAGCCGTTCGGCCGTGAGACGATGCCGCGGTTGCGCCTGCAGCAGGCGCTGCACGACGAGGCGACCGACGAGCTGTATCTGCACTATGCTGTGCTGCGGTCACCGTCTCATTCCTGACGCTGCCTCGCCTACCACCACGGCGGTAGGCCAGCACTGGCCGCGATGCGATCGGCGGACGCCGTGCGCGGTATGGGCGAAATTTTCAGCCGGTTGTAGCGTGAAGCCGGTGACACCAGATCCAGCCGCGGCCCAGAAACGCAGTCCAAGCAAAACGAACCGGGAGCAGATCTACATGTGGTACACGTTGGTCCGTTTCAAGGATGCCCCGCAGCACATTACCGGCGTCTCGCAGACGCGAACACCCGACGAAGCGCTCTCCTTGATGGACGCGTGGACCAGGGAGTTTCCGGATCACACGACCGTTGTCTTCGATCCGAAGAACGCGCCGGTCAACCGCAGGGCGCTGGCCGACGCCGCAGCCAGCGCCCAGACCGTGCGGGTGCAGAGCACCTGAAGACCGGGCGGCCGCGGCTCCGCCAGTGCGGGCGCTTCCGGCAAGCCGGCGATCTACTCCCTATGGGTGATGAGCACCGCCGAAGCGGCCAGCAATACTGACAGCGTAAGCTCACGGTTCGGCGGGGTGCCGTGAGACGCAGCAAAGGGGAGCGGCTATGCCGCTCCCCTTTGCTGTTGCGCCCGGATCAGGCGCGCATGGCCGCCAGCAGCGCGTCCGCCGCCGACGCCGGCAACGCGCCGCCGCGAACCAGGGGCTCGAACCAGGCGATCGCGGCGGTATCCGGTTCAGCAAGCTCGTCGGGCCCGGCGGCGCGCACGCAGGCACGCAGATAGCGCGCGGCCAGCAGCAGCTTGCGAAAGCCTCGGCCTTCGGCCGCGTCTGCCGCGGCCTCTTCGAGCAGCAAGGTCGCGACGTTCAGGTGATAGAGCCGGCGCGCCACGCCGTCCAGCGCGAGTTCACGCGCAGCGCCATCGAGTCCGAACCAGCGATCGATCTGGATGCGCAGCCCGGCCGCCGCGATCCGGACGATCTGCGCGGCGCCGGCAAGCTCGATCAGCCGGCAGCCGTCCAGTCGCTGCTCGATGTCGGAAAGCAGCGCCACGTGCGCCTGCTCCTTCTCCATCGCGCGGGCGATATCAAGCAGAACGACGTTGCTGGCGCCTTCCCAGATCGAGCCGAGATGGCTGTCACGCACGAGCCGCGCGTTCACCCAGTCCTCGATGTAGCCGTTGCCGCCGCGCACCTCCATCGCTTCGGCCGTGACGTAGCGAGCGCGTTTGCACAGATACCACTTGGCCAACGGCGTGAGAATGCGGACCATGCGCGCGTCGAAGGCGGCGCCGGCCTGCAAGACCACCGCGAGCGCCGTCTCCGTGTCGAGCAGCAGCTCCAGCAGTTTGTCGCGCATCAGCGGCAGCTCAGCCAACGGCTTGCCAAAGGCGACGCGCCCACACGCGTGCACCAGCGCTTCGAAATAGGCGCGGCGCATCATCGCGGCCGCACGCATCGCGTTGGAGAGCCGCGAGGCGCTGACCATCTCCATCATCTGTTTGAAGCCGCGCTCCAGCGGGCCGACCTGATACGTCAGCGCACCCTGAAACGTGTACTCGCCTGAGGCCATCGAGCGCGAGCCCAGCTTCTCTTTCAGGCGGTTGATCGTGAAGCGGTTCTTCGAGCCGTCCGGCAGCATCGCCGGGACCAGGAACAGGCCAAGCCCGCTTGTGCCGGCGACGGCGCCCTCCGGCCGCGCCAGCGTGAGGATGACATCGGCGCTGGCGTTCGAGCAGAACCATTTGTCGCCGTAGAGCCGCCCGACGCCGCCCTCTTGCCGCGCAACCGTGCGCGAGGCGCCGACATCTGAGCCGCCTTCTTTCTCGGTGAGAAACTGAGCGCCCTGCCAGAGCGAGTCGAAATCCAGCGCGGTGAGCCGCGGCAGGAACTGCTGCTTCAGGGCATCATCTGCGAACAGCGAGAGCACGCGGGCGAGCGAGTCGGTCATATTGACGGGAACGAAGATGCCAGTCCGATTCCGTCACGCAACGGCGCAAGGTCCATCACCGGCTGAGGCGGCGTGCCACGGGCGGCAACGATCGTGAGCCCCACGGCCTCATAGACCAACGGCCGTTCAAGCACCGGCCAGTCCGCGATGCGTTCGCTGGCCACGCTGCACCAGTGCATCAGGTCATCGAGCCGGGCATCGAGCCCGGCTTGTATGGCGTCCGCATCGGCCAGCCGCGCCGCTTCTGCGGCCAGTTCTTGCCCAAGCGTCGCCAGCCGTTCCAACTCGACAAGAATGCTTTGCCGCACCTCGGAGACGACGGTATCTGCCAGCGCGTCGAGCAGGTTGCGGCGGCGCTGCTCAAGCTGCGCTTGCCGGTCCTTGACGGCCTGACGCAGGGGAAGCAGCGGGTCCGCCGCGCGGCGCCGCGCAAGTTCCAGCCGCAACAGGTCCGGTTGCTGGACAAGGCGCTCAATCGCGGCCCACGCCACGGCGTCGCATGTGGCGGCGGGGATGGAGTGGCCGGGGGCACAGCGCCCTTGTGGTCGCACGCAGCGATAGGCGCGCCGGCCGGAACTGTGGAGTGTGGTCAGGCTCATACGGCTGCCGCAGTGCGCACACTCCACCCGCCCGGCGAGTGTCGATTCCTCGGCGCGCAGCAGCACCGGCCGGCCGGCCGCTCGCGGCTGCGCTGCCTGCCACGTTGCACGGTCGATGATGGCCGGCGCATCGGCAAGGCGCACCCATTCGTCGCGGGGCTTTGCGATCTGCTGCTTGCGACCGTCCTTGCGCACGTACTGCGAGCGCAGTCCCACGTCATCGCCCCGGTACAGCGGACTTCCCACGATGTACCCAACGATGTAGTGATGCCAGCGCCCCCCGGTGGGGCCGGGAACGCCGTCGGCCTCAAGCCCGCGTGCGACCGCGCGCGTGTGGCTTCCCGCGGCGCGCTCGCGGAAGATGCGCCGGACGATCGTCGCTTCGGCCAGATCCTCCACCAACGCCGTGCGGGCGTCGTTGTAGCGATAGCCATAGGGCGGCTTCTTGCCCGGCAGCCGTTCGCCGCGTTCCACCCGTTTGCGCCGCCCGGCCTGCGTGCGGCGGAGAATCTGGCTGCGCTCGAAGCCGGCGATTGAGGCGAGCACTTCTTGCAGCAGCACGCCGAGCGGCCTATCCTCGAAGCGCTGCGATGCGAAGTCGAGCTTGACGCCTTCCTTGTCGAACAGCCATGTCAGCGTTGCCACCGGCCCGCCGCCGCGCCCGAAGCGGTCCATCACGTCACTGAGCAGAATGTCAAAGCCGCCGGTGCGCGCCTCGGTCAGCAGCTCCATGATCGCGGGGCGTTCAATCTCGGTGCCCGTGTGCGCGTCGAGCACCACGCGCAGCACCGTGTAGCCGCGTTCGGCGGCGGCCTTCCGGCACAACTCGGCCTGTGTCTCGGGGCTGGATCCCTCAAGCTGGCCGCGCGTCGAGACGCGGGTGTAAATGACGCAGCGTTCACCGGCCACGATCGTCTTCCCCCTGCCGCACGCGCCGCGCGGCGATGAAGGCGCGCACGTCGGCCGGGTCGAAGAGCAGCCGCCGCGCGTTCACCCGGATCACCGGCAACTGGCCGGCGCGGATGTAGCCATTGAGCGTGCGCGGCTGCACCCGCAAGATGCGTTGCACGTCGGCAGTGGTCAGCAGGG
>Ga0102924_1000378_pt1 | contig 55410 bp, 55 predicted proteins | sample PaiPotPPM11metaG_FD_80116 | JGI IMG/M metagenome (GOLD analysis project Ga0102924, IMG submission 80116) | Iron sulfur acid spring bacterial and archeal communities from Banff, Canada, to study Microbial Dark Matter (Phase II) - Paint Pots PPM... ... | reverse complement strand
CCCCCAGGCCCCGAGCGGAGCCGACGTCGGCCTTGAGCGCCGCCGCCTTGAACCAGATCTGATCCGGGTCGTGGCTCTGTTGATGGTGGTTGTCATCCATGCCAGCCCTTGGCCCAAGCAGATCGGAGCTGGGGCCAGCTTCTATCCCGCACTGGCTCTTCTGGCACGGCCCTCGGTACCGCTGTTCGTGATCCTGAGCGGTCTGCTACTCGCCCCCCGAGGCGTGGACCGGACGCGCGATGCCGCCTTCTGGCGAAGACGACTAGGCCGGACCTTGCTTCCCTGGCTGCCCTGGGCCCTCCTCTACTTCCTCGTCGATGTCAGATTCACTGGCATGTCGCCTAGCTTCCGGGCGAGCTGGGGGTGGTGGGCCGGAGGTGCAGGGCACCTCTACTTTCTTCTCCTGATTCCTCAGCTCTATTTGCTGCTACCACTCTGGCCTAAATCAGGGCGCGCTCAGCAACTGGCGCTGGTTGCAGCGCTCCTACTGCAAGTCGGGCTGCAGATCCTGCGTGTCACGGCCAACCTGCCTGGACCCGGCAACACCGTCTTACTGTCTTTCGGGTACGAACTTGGGCCCTTCTGGATCGGCTACTTCGCGATCGGACTCTGGCTTGGATCTCACGTTGGATGGTTGGACAGATTCCGACCGGCAATGGGCTTGTGTTTGGCCGCCCTAGTCGCCACCGGCGCGCTTTTGTTTTGGGACCCCTTGTCAATGATCGCCCGTCACTGGGGACCATGGGTGGAGGGCACCGGTGCGTTCCTGACACCGCCCTTACTGCTGTTCACACTGGCTGGGTTCTTCCCACTTTGGCGGGTGGGCAATTGGTTAGCGGGACGGGCAGCGATGGCGATCCGCGCGGTGCGCTCGGCCAGTCGTCATTCGCTGGGGATCTACATCATTCACCCGCTGCTGCTGCTGGCAATCGGGAGCGGTCTCCAGCGGGCTCCTGGACTCTTCTCGCTGGATCAGGCGTGGCCGGCCAACCTCCTACCGTTCTGCCTCCTAATCGCATTGGCATTGGGCGGGAGCTGGCTCGCAACACGTGCTTTATCTGGCCTAAGGGCCTGCGCGTGGGTCGTAGGCGAGGCCTAGAACTCGGACCTTGATTTTTCCTTAGCTTTCCCATCGCCCACCGTTAACCGGCATGCCCCGTAACCTGCGGACGTCGGCGCCGAGGGACGGCGAGAGCCCGGGGAGAGGGCACAGCGAGCGTGTATTTGGCGTGCAAACACGCCCAAGAATCGTCGAGGGAGGACGGAATGTCGAGACGTAGAAGGGGCCAAGTGGCCATGCTCGTGGGATCGCTTGCCGCAGTGCTTACGCTAAGCGCAACCGGCATCACGACTCTGGCAAGCAAGGCGACAAACTGGTCCACAGCAACGTCGGCCGCAGCTGGTGGCGGAATGGCAGCGTTGATCAAGGCAGCCAAAAAGGAAGGTCAGCTGACGGTCACAACGCTTCCCGACAACTGGGCAAACTACGGCGCGATCATGAAAGACTTCAGCAAGAAGTACGGGATCAAGATCACTGATGAGAACCCGGAGGGTTCCAGCCAATACGAAGTGGACGCCATGCAGCAACTCGCGGGAACCTCCCGAGAGCCGGACGTGCTGGACATGGGTCCACCCTTCGCTGTCGAGGCCGATCAGGACCACCTCTTGGCGCCCTACAAGGTATCCGAGTGGAGCCAGATCGCATCAGATGAGAAGGCCAGCGATGCGACCTGGTATTACGACTATGGCGGATACGTATCGATCGGCTACAACGCAGGCGTAATCAAGACACCACCCACGTCATTCGCCAGTCTCACCAACCCCGAGTTCAAAGGCGGGATTGGACTGGATGGCAACCCCACCGACGCCGGGGCCGCGTTCGCCGCCGTGTTCGCAGCCGCGCTCGCCAACGGTGGCACCTTCAACAACATCATGCCGGGGATCAACTTCTTCAAGACCTTAGGTGAGGACGGCAACTTTGTGCCGGCGCAGTCCACCGAGGCAACCATCGCCAGCGGACAGATTCACGCCAGCTTGGACTGGGACTACCTCAACGTCGAGTACGCCCACCAGCTCAAGGGTACAGTCGACTGGAAGGTAATCGTGCCCAAGAATGGCAAGTACGCGGCCTACTACTGCCAAGCCATCAGCAAGGACGCTCCCCATCCGGCCGCAGCCCGACTCTGGGAGGAGTATCTCTACTCCACGGTGGGTCAGAACCTCTGGCTCGAGGGCTATGCCCGGCCGGTGCTGCTCAGTCAAATGATCAAGGCGGGCACGGTCAACAAGAAGGCGTTGGCGGCCATTCCAGCAGTGTCGGGTTCTCCAACCTTCCCGAGCCTGGCACAGCAGAACGCGCAAAAGCAGGTCGTCCTGCAGCAGTGGTCGACCGTTCCCTGACGCAAACCTCTGTGTTCGGCGAAGTCGGGAGGAAGGGGTAGTGGCCGAGAACGCGGCCCCTGCCCTGACCTCTCCTGGCGAGCGGCCTGGCGCCTCCTCACGAAGGTGGCGCCAGGCGCGTCCCCTCCTGGGCCTGGCCCCGTTCGCCATCTACCTGGGGATCTTCCTGGGGGTACCCGCGGTATCGGTGGTCATCGACGCCTTCCTAGGTAGCCGCGGCCAGTTCACCCTCGCCAACATTCAGGCCTCATTCAGCGGCATCTACCTCACCTCTTACGGGGCCAGCTTGGAGCTCTCTTCGATATCGGCGGTGATCGCCTCGATCGCCGGCCTGCTGATCGCCATCGCCATCTCCTCCTCGCAGAACCCCACCCTGCGGCGCCTGATCACCACCGGCTCCGGGGTGCTGGCCAACACCGGCGGTGTTCCTCTGGCCTTCGCCTTCATCGCCGCGGTGGGCAACTTCGGCCTGATCACGGGGCTACTTTCGCGAGTTGGACTCAACCCCTACGACCACGGCTTCTCGCTCTACACCCTGACCGGCCTGACCGTCGTCTACCTGTACTTCCTGGTGCCGCTGATGGTGCTGGTGATCCTGCCAGCGGTCGACGGCTTACAACGCCAGTGGTTCGAGGCCAGCGCCAGCCTCGGGGCCCAGCGCCGCCATTTCTGGCGCTACGTGGGTCTGCCGGTGCTGGCCCCGGCGTTTCTGGCGGCACTGCTGGTGCTCTTCGTTGACGCCTTCGCCGCCTACGCCACCGCCGACGCCATCACCGACGGCCTGATTCCACTGGTGCCGATCCAGATCGGCTCTTTGGTAGCCGGCAATGTCCTGCCCGGCGAGGCCCACCTGGGTGCGGCTCTGGGTCTGGGGATGATCGTCATCGTTGCGCTGGCCGCCACCATCTACGCCACCGTGCAGCGGAGGACGGCGCGATGGATGCGCTGACGCTGGCCCGCCCTGGCCGGCTACCTGGCCGACGCCGGCGGGTGGCAGCCCTGGGGGTAGGTCCCAGCTTCCGGGTAGTGGTGCTGGTACTGACCACCTTCTACTTCTTGGTGCCCCTGCTGGCGTCCACCATCTTCAGTTTCCAAGGGGTGGGAGGTCGGCCCAGTCTGGCCTCCTACCAGGCCGTGTTCGCCGAGCCTTTGCTATGGCCCACCCTCACCCTGTCGCTCGAGATTGCGCTGGGCACCATAGTCCTGACCCTGCTTTTGATCCTGCCCACGGTGGTTTGGGTCAACCTGCGCCTGCCGCATCTACGCAGGCTGATGGAGACCCTCAGCCTGCTGCCGCTGGCAACTCCGGCGGTGGTGCTGGTCTTGGGGATCTTCGCCGCCTTCCGCGGTCTGCCCCAGTTCATCATCGGCACCCCGGTGATCGTGGCTCTGGAGTACGTGGTCCTGGCCATGCCCTACTCCTACAGGGTCATAGACGCCGGAGTGCAGGCCATCGACGTCCACACCCTGGTGGACGCGTCTCGTTCCCTAGGCGCCAGCTGGCCCCAGGTGCTGCTCCGAGTGCTGATGCCCAACCTCCAGGGCGCCATCCTCAGTGCCTCCTTTCTGACCCTGGCGCTCTGCCTGGGGGAGTACGCCGTCGCCAGTCTGCTCACGTTCAACACCTTCCCGGTCTGGCTGGTCCAGGTCGGCTTGAACCGCGCCGGTGAGGCGGTCGCACTCTCGACCTTCGCCTTGGTCTTCACCTGGGGGTTGCTGCTGGTGATCTCCTTCGGTACCGCCCGGCGCCGCCGCCGGCCACGGGTCGCGGCCGCCCGAGGTGGCCAGGTGAAAGCGTGAGCACATTGACAGAGCCAATGGACGTCGGCACCGCGGCGGCGTCGGCAAGCTCACATGCGGCCCACGCTCAGCCGGTCCCGGTCGAACTGATCGAGCTATCGCGCTGGTTCGGGCCGGTGGCGGCACTGGACAGCTTCTCACTTCGGATCGAGCCCGGGGAATTGGTGGCCCTGCTGGGCCCCTCAGGTTGCGGTAAGACCACCGCGCTACGCGCCCTCGGCGGCCTGGAGCAGCTCGACGGCGGCAGGGTCTTGCTGGGCGTGGTTGACATCACCGATCTGCCCGCCCACCGCCGGGCGATGGGAATGGTCTTCCAGGCCTACAGCCTGTTCCCCAACATGACGGCCGCCGAGAACGTCGGCTTCGGCCTCAAGATGCGCAAGGTGGCGGCCGATCAGCGCCGCCGACGCGCCGACACTCTGCTCGAGCTGGTGGGGCTCTCAACCCAGGCCGACCGCTACCCCCACCAGCTGTCCGGCGGCCAGCAGCAGCGAGTGGCGCTGGCCCGGGCCTTGGCGATCCAGCCTCCGGTCCTGCTCCTGGACGAGCCGCTCTCAGCTCTGGACGCCCGAGTGCGCAGCCAGCTCCGGGACGAGATCCGCCGCATCCAGCTCGAGGTGGGAACCACCACCCTCTTCGTCACTCACGATCAGGACGAGGCCCTGTCGATCGCGGACCGGGTGGGAGTGATGAGGGCGGGCAAGCTGGAGCAATGTGACACTCCTTCCGAGATTTACGCTCGACCCACCACCGCGTTTGTGGCCGAGTTTGTGGGTTCGGTCAACCGCCTTCCGGGCGTCATCGGGGCCGATCACAGCGTCGACGTGGTCGGCTGCCGGCTGCCGCTGCCGGGCTCGGGCAACGGTCATGTGAGCGGCAGCCGTGTGGACGTCCTGGTTCGGCCAGAAACGGTGAAGCTCCGGCCCGACCCAGATGGACGGGGACGGGTCACCAGCCGCCACTTCCTAGGGCCAGTGGTGCGGGTCGCGGTGGCCCTCGCCGATGGAGCGGAGATCGTAGGTACGGTCCTGGCCGCCGAAGGCGAAGCCCTCTTCCCAGGCACCGGTGTCAGCGTCGAGCTCGCCTCGGCGCCTCTCTTCGTGGTCGAGGCGGCGGATCCGGCTTGATTGCTCGCCCGATGCTCCCGGGCCTGCGTCTGGCCGACGCCAGTCTGGCTGCGTCCCAACTGCTCACCGGCAGCCAGACCAGGGGAGCGGTCCCCTAGGAGTGGGCCGGATCGTGGTGGTGGGTGGGGGCATCCTCGGCACCATGCATGCTTGGTCGGCCATCGAGCGTGGCCATGAGGTGACCCATCTGGAGCGCGAACCGGAAGGGCGCGGTGCTTCAGTTCGAAACTTCGGTCTGATCTGGGTCAGTGGCAGGTCGACGGGAGCTGAGTTGAACCTCGCCCTCAAGGCCAGGGAACGTTGGGGGTCGATCGGAGCCAAATGTCCGGAGACCGGATTCCGCGCCACCGGGTCGGTCACCCTTGCCAGCCTTCCCGAGGAGATGGCAGTGCTCGAGGAGGTGGCGACCCGGCCCGATGCAGAGGACAGAGGCTGGCAGCTGATGACTGCTACCGAGGTTTCCCGCAGTCAGCCGCTCCTGCAGGGCCGCTTCCTGGGAGGCCTGCGCTGCGACACCGACGCCATCGTCGAGCCGCGCCTGACGCTGATTGCCCTTCGAGGTTGGATGGGGCGCAGCGAGCGCTACCACTGGCTACCCAGACGACAGGCGGTGAGCCATCGGAGTCATGGAGTGCTCGATCACACCGGAGCGTGGTATGACGGCGACATGGTCGTAATCTGCCCAGGAGCCGCGCATCTGGGTGTCGGAGCTGAGGTGATGGCCGACGCGCCTCTACGCCGAGTCCGGATCCAGATGCTGGCTACGGCAGCGCTCACCGGGCAGCTGGGGCCGGCCCTGGCGGACGGTGACTCGCTTCGTTATTACCCGGCCTATTCGGGGCCCGCGCTGGAGCGGCTTCCGGCCCAAGACGCCAGCGCCGCCGAGTGGTTCACCCAGCTGCTCCTGGTGCAGAGGCTCGACCACACCCTCACCATCGGCGACACCCATGCCTACCAAGAGCCGTTCCCCTTCGACGTCGCCGAAGCCCCCTACCAGCATCTGCTCCGGGTGACGGAGAGATTTCTGGGTCGGCCAGTGCCCGAGGTGACTCACCGCTGGGCTGGCGTCTACAGTCAGGTAACTGACGGCTCCCTCTATTTCCGGAGGCAGCTGGCGCCGGGCGTCGTGGTGGTGACCGGTCCCGGAGGCAGGGGCATGACAATGTCACCAGCCATAGCTGAGGAGACCTTCCAATGATCCCCGAGAGGCCGCCCTACACCCTGGCCTGCCTCGATTTGGCCGGAACCCTAGTCGCCGATGAATCCGGAGAGGGTGGCGGCCTGGTCGGCCAGGCCTTTGCAGCCGCGCTCGATGCCGTCGGGGTGACCAAGGATGGCGCCGAGCGCGACTCGATGATGGATTACATCAAGCTCACCATGGGCCAGTCCAAGGGGGACGTATTCGCCGGCTTGTTTCCTGAGCCCGCCCGTGCCGCTGCTGCCAACGCTGCCTTCGAATCGGTGTACGGCGAGCTCATCGACCGCGGAGCCGCTGTTCCGATTCCGGGAGCGGTCGAGGCGGTCGCCTGCCTGCGCCGATCCGGGATCCGGATCTGCCTGGTGACCGGGTTCTCGCCCACCACCCGTGACCGGCTTCTCGCCAGCCTGGGCTGGGCCGAACTGGCTGATCTGGCCCTGTCCCCAGCCGACGCTGGCCGCGGCCGTCCCTACCCCGACATGATCCTGACCGCAGTACTGCGCCTGCGCGTCGACGACGTCCGAAGCGTGGCGGTGGCGGGAGACACCGAGGCCGACATCCGGTCCGGGCTCCGGGCTGGTGCCGGAGTCGTGGCCGGAGTGCTAACTGGGACGTGCGACCGCCACACCCTGGCCGGAGCGGGGGCAACCCACGTGCTCAAGTCAATCGCCGATCTGGGGGCGCTCCTGACCGCGGCCTAAGCTCGGCTTAGGTCGCGAGCGAATCTAAGTAGCCAGCGAACCCACCTCGAACCCTGGCCGCTGTCCGACTGCTGGTTGTGACCGGGATTCGAGCGGTTCGCAGCACTCGCCGCTGGGACAGGCTGGAGGCGAGCGCCCGATCTTCAGCCAGCTCCAGTGGGGGCACGCCTCCCGCCGCCAGATAAGCGCTCGCGGTCATGCCCAGGTTGGCCCCATGCACCTGATCGTGATCGTCACGAGCGTCGTAGCGGGCCGTGAACCGCTCAGCCACCGCCTTGGACCTAGTGCTCCAGTCGGCCACTTTCACCGTACCCAGGACCACTTCGAACCCCTGATCAGCGTGCCTGAGCTGGACCTCGAGCCAGTTCTCGGGCACGGTACTGTCAGCGTCGGTGGTGGCGAGCCAGAGCTGGCTAGCCGGCGTAGCACAGCTCCGGCCCAGCAGCATGTCGAAGCCCGCCGCTCGCGCCCGCCCTACGTTGCGCGCCGTCAGGGACAGGGTCCGGAAGTGGCGCCTAGCTGCCACAACCGCGGCGCTCCGGTCGTGGCAGTCGTCCAGTACCACGACCGCCATGGCGGGCACCGCGATCCGCCTCATCGCCAGCTCCAGGGCGTCGAGACAGTCGGGCAAGAGCGCCTCCTCGTCATGGGCGGGCACGACCACCCCGACCGCTGAGATTGCCATGCGCCTTAGCTCCTGCCCCCGACCTGAACCAGGCCCGAGGCAGCCGCCACCGACTGAGGGGGACTGGCAGCCCCGCGCCTCACCATGACGTCGAGCAGGAAGTCCTCCTCCTCGTGGTGGGCTAGCAACGCCAGCGCCGGATCGGCGCCAAGGGCGCCGTGGACCTGGTCTCCGCTGAGCGGGTACTGCGCCACCGGGTGCCGCCAGTGCACCGCCAGCAGCGTCCCGTCCGGCTCCAGGCTGGTCAGAACCAGGCTCATGACGGTCGCCAGCTCGCCAGCGTCGAAGTAGTACAAAAACTCGGAAAGCACCACCAGGTCGAAGGTGCCGTCCGGCCACTCCTGGGGCAACGAGCGTTGCTCCACCACCACGTGGGACTGGCTGTTGAGACGCGCCCGCGCCCGCGCCACCGCGGCCGCGACCGCGTCGACCGCCAGCAGCTGCGCACAGCGCGGCGCCAGGAGACTGGTGAGGCGGCCATTGGCACAGGCCGGCTCGAAAGCCCGCGAGTAGCTCGGCCGGGGGAGGCTGGCAACGGTGAGCGCATGCTTTCGGCGTTCATACCAGCGGTGCTCGAATCCCCACGGGTCAGGTTGGGCAGCGTAGAGCTCCTCGAAGTAGGAGAGGGCGAACGTCATTCCCTGCTCCCGGTCGGCTCGGGCTGGCCCCTCACCAGTCGACCCCCACCTGCAGCAACCGCCGACCGTGGTCCGCCAGGTCCCGTTCTGCGTGGCTCTGGCGCAGATAGACGGTGAGATCGGCAACCCGGCGCGCGTGGGCGGCGTTATGGGTCAGAGGCAACGCCCCCAGCGCCCGTCCCACCCGCAGCAGCACCGAGGTGGCTCCATCCTCCACCACCGTTCGGGCACGGCGCGCCACCAGAGCCGCTCGGCCCTGGCGGTCTCGCGGATCGCTATCGATCTCGTCAGCAGCCTGGAGCAGCACGGAGGTCATCGCCGTCACCGACCCGTCGACCGAGCCGAGGTGGGCGAGCGCGTGCGGATCCAGTTCCCGGTGCGAGGCGGCCGAGCTCAGGGCGCGCGCCAGTCCCAGAGCCCCTCCCAGCCAGCAGGCGGCAACTCCGGCCGCGCCGTGCCAAAAGCCTGGGCGCTCGACATACGCGCCGGGGCCACCGACGGGAACCCCGGTCACCCGGTGAAAGCTCACTGTGCGGCTGTCGCTGCCCGCCATCCCCAGCGCCGGCCAAGTACCTTCCAGCGCCTCGACCCCGCCCTGGCGCAGGTCCACGGCGAAGAGTCGATTGCCATCGTCGGAGGCGGCGGTGACCAGAGCAGCGTCGCATGCGGCGGCGCCGCTACAGAAGGGCTTTTCTCCCTCCACCCACCAAGTCCCGGCGTCGGAATGAGCGCTCAGCGCCGCAGCTCCCGGCGGCTGAGCTGCCCAGACCCCCCAGAGTCTCCCGACGCCCGCGTCCGGCCCGGATAGCTCGGCCAGGATGGCGACGGCATCGGCATGGCCCTCGGCGAGTCGCGCCAGGACACAGTCGGCGTCACCGAGAGCGATCAGGGCCTTGATGCGGTCACGCGTCCGGCCACTCCCGGGTAGAGGCAGGGTCAGCAGGTCTCGATCCACCAAGTCATGGGCGGCGCCACCCGCCTGGACTGGGTCGCCGAGACCGGTGAGATCATGCGCCTGGGTCCAGGCGCCGATGGCTATGGCTTCATGGCCTTCCCGCCCCGTTTCCACGGTGAGGTTAACCCCCATTTGGTTGGGACGGTTCGCTCGCGGGAACGCAGCATCTCTCAGCACTCACCAGGAACTGCACGCGTAACGACCTGGTGCTAGCCGCGCTAGACAGGGAAGGACGACGTCATGGTTTGCCGACCCCATGTCGTCATCGCGCGAACAAGCGGTCGGTGGAGGACCGACGATGATTATCTTGGGGATCATCTTGCTGATCGTTGGTTATTTACTGGCCGTGCCCATCCTTTGGACGATCGGCATCATCCTGGTAATCGTTGGGCTTGCGCTCTGGATCTTGGGCAGCCTCGGACATGCGGTTGGCGGCCACCGCCACTACTACTAGCTCCTGAGAAGCCGCGCGCACTAGCGCGGAACTCGCAACCACGATCCCGCGGCCGGTCGCATTAGCGGCCGGCCGCTCGCCGTCTGGGGCCCTCCCTTGATCGAAGGCTGAACGTTTCCAGCGGGTCGCCCGTATATCCAGCGTGATTCGCCATGGATTGAAGGCTCGGCAGCGGCCCCACGTCTCAGCAGCATCGTCGTTCGGCACCTTCGTAGCAGAGCCCCGATTGGCCTGGAAGCTCACGGGCACGGAGGCCGGGGTGCGGCATCGGCCCGGGCACGAATCAGACGCCAGGACAGGCGCGATGACCGGCAACAACGTTGTTCGCGCCCGCCCGGGCGCTCCCTTTATCGGCCAAGGAGTGAGCTTGTGATTTCAACACTGATCAATCGATTTCTTGGGGTGCGGCTTCTGCTCGGCGGCTCCCTGGTCGTGGTCGCGGGCGTGGCCCTGGCTGCCTGCGGCACCACCCCCACCGCCAGTAGCACCCCCTCACCTTCGAATGCAGCCGCGGCCAAACCCTCCGCAACCCCGACTCCGACCCCGACAGCCAGCGCCAGCCTGGTCATCACGACGGCTGCCACCCCAAACCTGGGCACCATCCTGGTCAACAGCCAGGGCCGGACCCTCTACATCCTTACCTCGGAGACAGGTGGCAAGATCACCTGTACCGTGGCCAGCGGATGCACCTCCTACTGGACCGAGGTCGATCTACCCAGTGGGGTGAGCGCGGCCAGAGTCGACGGAAGCGCCGATTCGGCGTTGCTGGGCACAGAGGCCGGAGCCACTGGGACTGTGGTCACCTACAACGGCCTGCCTCTCTACACCTTCTCGGGCGACTCCGGTCCCGGTCAGGAGGCCGGACAGGGTATCAGCAGTTTCGGTGGGACCTGGTACGTGCTCTCGGCGGCGGGCAATCCCGTCACCGGCATGGCCACTCCCACGCCCAGCTCGAGTGGCGGCGGTTACTGACGGTCGACTGGGCTAGGTGATCACCCCTGATGCTTCTCCGTCGGCGGCCTCGCGCTCATCGTTGGCCCTCCCACCCCGGTCCGGAGCCCAATCCGGCACGGCAACGACTGGCTATGCCTACATTGGCTCCGTGGCTGGGATCTTGGGGGCGCACCAGGACGAGGACAAAGGGCCCGCTTCAGATGAACGCGAGAGCCGCGACCGGCTGGGTGCCGCCTTTGAGGCCCACCGGGCCGAGCTCCTCGGCTTCGCCCGGCAATCACTCGGGGATCCTGAACTGGCCGAGGAGGCGGTTCAGGAGACCTTCGTTCGAGCGCTCCGAGCCCAGCGTGGCTTCGATCCCGAGCTGGGCGCGATCCGGCCGTGGCTCTTCGCGATTGAGCGCCACATCATCGTCGACCTGGCTCGGTCCAGGAGCGTACGTCACACCCAAGAGCTGGATCCCGACCTTCCGTCGGCAACCGATCAAGTGGAAGTCGCGATGCGAGCCTGGAACGTTGAGGAGGCACTGCGTCGTCTGGGACCGGAGCACCGACAGGTGGTGCTGGAGATCTACTACCGCGGTCGTCCCAGCCGCGAGCTGGCGCGCCAGCTGGGCATCCCCGAGGGAACCGTTCGAAGCCGCCTCTACTACGCGCTGCGGGCGCTTCGCGTCACCCTTGATGAAATGGGGTGGAACGAATGACTGCTGCTGACTGCGAGCGCTGGCGGGGCGACCTGGCCATGGCCGCCGTGGGTCGTCTGGATGGCTCGGCAAGACGGGCCTTGACCGCCCACCTCGATGACTGTCCCAGCTGTCGCAGCGAGCTGGCGGAACTGGAATCAATCACCAAGAGCCTGGCATTAGCCGATCCCAGCCGGGTGGAGCCGCAACCAGAGAAGGCGCGGAGCCCACGGTCAGGTGCCGGCCTCACGGCCTGGCGCCTTCCTCGGGCACGCTGGGCCCTGGGTGGAGTGGCCCTGGCCGCCGTGGCCGCTGCCACCCTCCTCTGGTTGAGCGGGGGCTCGTCAAGCCCGATCACGGTGTCCCTGCACGGCTCCCAGGGCGCCCGGGCCACCGCAGTCCTCAGCGCCGAGCATTACGGCACCGAGGTCTCCCTCGTGGTCGCCGGTCAGACCCCGGGAGCCGTCTACCACGTCTCGATGGAGTCGAGCTCAGGGACCTGGTGGCAGGCCGGGAGCTACCGCGCCGTCCGGGGCACGGAACACGTGGAGCTGGCCTGCGGAGTCGCGCCCGACAAGGTTGATCAGATCTGGATCGAGAACTCCACCGGCCAGGTGGTGCTCCAAGCCAGCGTCAGCTGATTCATCTCCGTGGCCGGGGATCGGCGCTGGGCCTGGGCTCAGTTTCCGACCGGCGATCGCTAGGGGCCTGCGCAACGCGGCGAGCCCGATGCACGCGGTTTCGGCCGGCGCGCTTGGCCTGATACATGGCGGCGTCGGCTGCCGCTAGCAGCGATGCTCCGTCGGTGCCGCTGACAGCAGTTCCGGCAACTCCAATCGACATCGTGACCGACCACGCGGCAGCCGCAGCCGCGACCCGGAGCCGCAAGTCCCTGGCCACTGCCACGGCGGCGTCGGTGTCGGTTTCCGGCAGCAGGACCACGAACTCGTCGCCGCCAAACCGGGCGGCTAGGTCGCCGCGCCGCAGCCGTTGGCGAATGATGGCTGCAACCTGTTGGAGGATGCGATCTCCGGTCGCATGGTCCCATTCGTCGTTGACGACCTTGAAGTGGTCGATATCGCAAAAGAGCAGGGCGCAGGGGCGGCCGCTGCGATGAGCCCGCAGGACCTCGCGCGACAGTGTGTCCTCGAGCACATGCCGGTTGTGGAGACCGGTCAGCGAGTCGGTCATCGCCAGCTGCTCCAGCTGCTGGTGCAGCTGGACCCTGGAGATGGCCACCGCACACTGGTCGGCGAACAGCTCCAGAGCCTGGACGGTGGCCAGGTCGGGGTACTGGCGATCCACCGGTTCGTCCAGGGAGAGCAGGCCCAAGCGGTTGGGGCCGTCGTCGAGAGGAATAGTCAGCGAGTCCAACGGATGCCACATTCCTGGGCGCCAATCGGGGGGCAGCTCGGGAATGCTGAGGGCGGTCTCGAGGATGGAGTTAGCGGGCATCTGGTGGCGACGGTGATCGAAGAGGAAAGAGCGGCTGACCAACATCTCCGGGCGCATCAGGGGTATGTAGTCGCCCAGAGGGAAGGGATTGGCCCGCATCCGGACCATGTCCTCGGCGCTGACGCCGACGATCGCCCGGGGATGCAGCAGCCCGGTACTGGGATCGAGCATGTAGACGGCGATAGCCGCGAAGCCTCCGGCCTTGGCCAAGATCGTCGCGATCTGTCCCAGAACCTCATCCAGGGCCAGCGCCTCGTGCATGCTGGCGCTGGCTTCCAGAAGTCCGCGAAGCAGCCGCCGCTCACGCTCCAGCGCCAGTCGCTCCGACTCCACCGAGTGCCACGAGTCAGACTCGGTCGTCGGTGCTCCGCTCACTCGGGTAGTCGCCACGAGTCCCTTAGTCAGCCAGTGGCTGAGCCTGACCTGGACATCGGATCACCAGCTTGGTCGCGCTGATTCCCATCTCCACGCCCGCTCCGCGGGCGCGCCGACTCGCCCCCGTGCGCGCAGGCAGCGCCAATCGCCCGGGCCCCTGGACAAGGGCGCGGGTGTGCCACTTGGTCACGCATTGACCATATGGCCTGATTAGCGAGCGAAACCGGACGACAACCACCCTGGTGCGGACGGGTTACCGGCGCGTCACCAGAATCGGCAACCTGTGCTCGGACTGGCCGCTGCCGGCCGCTTCAGGCTGCCTTGGGCGCTTCGGCTCGAAGTGGTGCCATCGCCTCGGTCCAGCGCTGCAGTTCGGCGAGCATGGCATCGGCGCCGGTCCCCAGTTCGGCGTTGGCCTCGAACTTACCGTCCTCGTTGAGAAAGTTGCGCACGAAGGGAATGTGCACCGCCTGCGGCAGCGGCATCATCTGCAGCGCGGTCACGACCTGCTTGACCATCTGGACCGCCCGGGTGCCGGCGGCGACCCCGCCGTAACTGACGAACCCAACCGGCTTGTAGCGCCACTCCCAGTTGAGATAGTCGAGTGCGTTCTTGAGCGGGGCGTTGAAACCGTAGTTGTACTCGGGCATCACGAAGACGAAGGCGTCGGCGCTGTCCACTAGGGCGCTCCACCGGAAGGTGTGCTCCTTGGTGTACTGGCGAAGCATGGGGTGGTTCGGCTCGTCCATGAAGGGAAGGTTGACCTCGGCCAGGTCGACCACCTCGATCTCGAAGGCGCCGTATTCACGGGCGCGTGTTACGAACCAGTCGGCGACCGTGGGGCCAAGCCGACCGGGTCGGGTACTGGCGATAAGAACCTGCAGCTTAGGCATGTGAGATGGCCTCCTGAGAATCGAATGGCGGGAGCACGGCTGCTGGCTCGGTGCTGAGACCGGGAAGATCCGGGCTGGCCTCCATGGGAGGCCCGGGCCAGCGCTGTGCCCAAGCTGAGATCGCATCCAGGACCGGCTGCAGATCACGGCCCATTTGGGTGGGACGGTAGTCGACCCTGGTCGGTGGCCCGGCGGTGACCCAGCGTCCGACCAGTCCCCGCTCCTCTAGTTCGCGGAGCCGATGGGCAAGCATGGTGTCACTGATGCCCGGGACCGCGGCTCGGATATCGCAGAAGCGCTGCTTGCCGTTGAAGAGGGCACGCAGAATCTGCCCATTCCAGCGGGCCCCGATCAGCTCCATGGCTTCGTGGGCACGGCCACAAGTCGTACGTGTCACGCGACTATGGTACTACACATTGCTGAGTCACTCATAAATACTTAGCAGAGGGATCGCTGGAGCCAGGCGGCCGCGCAGCACCCATCGAGGCACAGCCGCTGTTACGATCCCCGCCAACTCACAGACCCGCCTCAGCCAGCGGCAGCCAGCCACGGCGCTGGCTAGCTAAGCCAAGCAAGGGAGATTCAGGATGCCGACCGAACCCGGCGCCGACGTCACTCCCAAGGCCCCACGTCGTCGGCCTTCCTCCCGCGAATCGGCGCCCGTCGCAAGCGCCAATGCTCGACCTCTGTCCTGGCAGGGCTTGCTGGAGGCCAAACCACTTCGCCACGCGGTAGACGCGGTCCAGTACGGAGTTGCCTTGATCTTGCTGGTGATCGCGGTGGTGGTGCTGATTCGAACCGCCAGTGACTTCCTAACCGCCCAGTCCGACTATCCCCAGAACCTGATCAGCGCCATCGACGGCGTCCTAGTGGTGATCATCGTGGTCGACGTCCTCCGTACCGTGCTCACCCATTTCGAAGGCTCGGGGTTTCCCCTTCAGCCGTTCCTCATCATCGGCATCATCTCGGCGGTCCGGGACATCCTTTCGGTCTCGGCGCGGCTAGCACTCCAGGGTCCGGTTGCCGGAGCCAGCTTCGAGAGATTGGCCATCGAGCTAGGGGTCAGCAGCGGTGTGGCACTCGCTCTGGCCGCAGCGCTAGTTCTTACTCAGAAGAACGGAGGCCCGGCGTAGCTGGAGGTCGGCCCCGACGGCTCCAGGCACTTCTCTCGGCTCCGCCATAGCCGCTTGCTAAGGTGACAGCCATGGGCAGTCCGATCCGGCTGGGCAAGGTGTTCGGACTCGAGATCAGCTTCAACTGGAGCTTGATCCTGATCTTCCTTTTGATCGCCTGGACGATGGCGACCGAGGTGCTGCCCTCGGCCGTGCCTAATCAGACGGTCTGGTCCTATTGGGTAAGCGGCCTGGCGGGCGCGGTGGTCTTTTACGGCTGCCTGCTCGCCCACGAGGTCTCACACGCTCTGGTTGCCCGAAGCAAGGGGATCAAGGTCGCCGGCATCACCCTGTGGCTTTTCGGGGGCGTGACCCAGTTGGCGGGCGAGCCCACCGGCGCTGGCGACGAGGCGCTCATCACCGTGGTCGGCCCTCTCACCAGCTTCGTGATAGCCGGAATTGGCTTTGCTCTGACGGCCGGGTTGACCAGCGTCGGCGCACCGGCGCTGATCACGAACCTGGTGACCTGGTTGGCGATCCTCAATCTGCTTTTGGGAGCTTTCAACCTGGTGCCGGCCATCCCCCTGGATGGAGGACGCCTTCTGTCCTCCCTTCTCTGGTGGCGAACCGGATCGCGGGTCCGGGGAGTCCACCTGGCCGTGCGCGTGGGAAGGGTGTTCGCCGCCCTGATCATTGGGGCCGGGCTTCTCGAGATCTTCCTTGGCGGTAGCGGCGGCTTCATCAGCGGCGTCTGGCTCGGCTTCATTGGCTTTTTCCTCTTCTCCGCCGGTGGCGCCGAGGACCGCCAGAGCCAGCTCAGGTCCTCGCTGAGGAGCGTGCCGGTGTCGGCCGCCATGACATCGCCGGTGGTGACCGTGCCGGACTGGCTGACGGTTGGGCAGCTGCTGGGGGCAGGGGTCGGGCAGCCCCACCTATCCCTCTATGCGCTGCACGACGCCGGGGGCGGGCTGTCCGGGTTCGTCTCCTGGGAGGATCTCCGCCAGTTGACGTCGGCGACCCAGCACGCCCTCAGGCTTCGCGACGTAGCCCAGCCCCAGGCGTCGTTTGCCACTGCCCGTCCCGACGAGGACCTGGAGGCGATGCTCTCCCGAGTGGGAAGTGCCCTGGCCCGTGGGGTGCTGGTCACCGAGGCAGGGCAGTTGGTGGGGATCGTCTCGAGCGCTGAAGTCGCGCGGATTGCCGCCCTGCGGCAGGGACTTGGTCCCAACCCCGGGCTTGCGGCCTGATCGCTTTGCTTCCAGTCTTTGCCACGCATTTGCAGTCGTGATCACGGGCGGTCAACCGGTGCCGAGCCATCATCTCGACTGATCCTGACGACGACCTCAACCTCGCTCCGAGGCTCGTCGGCACCGGCGACTCGCCGCGGGACGACGGGTCTCCTGAGGGCGCATGCGCCTGGCGGCAGTTCGTGTCGGACCGGGTGATTTCCGACTCCACCCTGATGGCCGCGCTCGGCGCCAAGGGCCGCGTCAAGAAAGAACCCCAGCAGACCGTGCATCGGCAATGGTTCGACACCTTCGACTGGCGACTGCACCGGGCCGGGCTGACCCTCGAGCGGGTGACCGTCGCTGGGGGAACCTCCGCCGAACTGTTGCTGCGGCGCACTAGCGGGGAAGTTCTGCAGGTCGTGCCAGCCGGCCCAAAAGCGGCGAATGGCGGCAGGACCGGAACGACGCTGACGTTGGATTCCCCTCCATTCATGAGCTCCCTGCAGGCGCGATTGGCACCAGTGACTGAGATGCGAGCACTACTTGCTCTGGTCGCGGTAACAGCGCGTGTCCGTACCTTCTGCGTGCTGGACGCCAAAGAAAAGACGATTGCGCGAGTCGTGGCTGAGGAGCCGACTGGAGACACTGACGAGGTCATCTCGGCTCCCCCATCTCGGATCAGCGTCCTGCCGGTGCGCGGCTACGAGGGCCACGCCGAAAAGCTGGCTCGCAGAGTTAGCGCCTTGCCAGGGCTGCGAGCCAGCAGCGAAACGTGGTTGGATTCAGCGCTCGCTCAAGTGGGGCGCCAACCAGAGGACTATGGCGGACAGCTGGACCTGAGACTGTCGCCGACCCAGTCCGCCATCACGGCCGCCCAGGAAATTCTGGCCCGGCTCCTGGATATCGCCGAGCGCAACATGCCGGGGGTCGCGGCCGACCTGGATACCGAATTCCTGCACGACCTGCGGGTTTCGGTGCGCCGTGCCAGAACGGCGCTGAAGCTACTCGGTGACCTCCTGCCGGCTGATCAAGTCGGCACTCTCTTGCTGGACCTAAAGTGGATGAGCGATCTCACCACGCCGACTCGCGACCTCGACGCTCATCGGCTGTTCGCCAGCAAGCCGGGCACTGGGGGCGCGCCAGGAGAGGAACTGCGGCCTTTTCAGGCCTTTCTGCTGGCCCGGCGCCAAATCGCCCAACGGAACCTGATTCGGGGCTTGCGATCTGCTCGTTGGTCGCGGGCGCGGCAGAGGTGGAGATCCCTTTGCGGATCGGATTACCCGGCGGGAGCGGAGCAAGCCCCTAGCGCGAGCCAACCGACCATCGAAGATGTGGCGCGGCCCCGAATCGCTGGGGCCTACCGCAAAGCCCGAAGGCTGGGGGAGGCAATCACGCCCGCCTCGCCGGCCACCGACTTGCATGCGCTGCGCAAGCGCTGCAAGGAGCTCCGCTACCTGATGGAGTTTTTCGCGACTCTGATTGAAGGCAGGTCGTACCGAGCCGTCCTCAACCAACTGAAATCCCTGCAAGATTGTCTGGGCGAGTTTCAGGACACCTATGTGCAGCAGCGTGCCGTAGCCACCTTCGCCGACGAAATGCTGACCGAGGGGTCGGGATCGGCGGCGACGCTGATGGCGCTGGGCCGCGTGGTCGACGCGCTTGTGCTCCGCCAGGCGCGAGCCCGCCAAGAATTCGAGGAGAGGTTCAAGGGTTTCACCAACAAGGCGACTCGCCGCAACTTGGCGAACCTGACCAGAGCTGGTGCTGGGTTAACACGGCAGCAGGCGAGGGGCTCGCTGTGAGAGTCCTGGCGACCTACAACATCAAGGGAGGAGTCGGCAAGACCTCAGCGGCGGTGAACCTGGCTTATCTGGCAGCGCAGCAGGGAAACCGGACTCTGCTCTGGGACCTCGACCCCCAGGGCGCGGCAACCTTTCTCTTCCGCATCGGTCCTCGTGTTCGCGGTGGCGTCAAAGCGCTGGTCAGAGGCCGGACTCCGCTAGACGCGCTGATCAAGGGCACCGACTTCAACAACTTGGATCTTTTGCCAGCCGACTTGTCCTATCGCCGCATGGATCACGTACTCGACCAGTCCAAGCATCCCAACCGTCGCATCGCCCAGCTGGTCAAGCCCCTCGCCACCGGCTACGACGTCCTCATACTCGACTGTCCCCCGGGTATGTCGCTGGTCTCGGCGGGAGTGCTGCGGGCAGCCGACACCCTGCTGGTACCACTGGTGCCGGCGACGCTTTCGATGCGCACCTTCGAACAGCTGACTGACTTTGTCGGCAACGCCAAGCAGCCACGCCCACGCATTCTTGCTTTTTTTTCCATGGTGGATTCACGCAAGCGTCTGCACCGCGAGACGGTCGCCAATGTCCTGGGCCAACGCAACGACATCGCCGCAGCGATCATCCCCGCCGCATCTATCGTTGAACAGATGGGTCCGCGGCGGTTGCCAGTGGCGGTGCTGTCGCCCACGAGTGCAGCGACCGCCGCCTATCAGCTGTTGTGGCGGGAGGCGCTCGCTCTCGGCTCGCGCTGAGTCGCGGCTAGCCGGGGTCGGCGGGCCGTCGCTTTCGGCAGCAGTCTTCAGCTACTGCGATCCTGGATCTCCCAGGCGTGGTCGAGCAGATGCCAGGCGGCGCGCCTCACGTAGTAGCGAGGGGGCCAGCCCTTGTCCCCGGTCTGCCAGGTGTCAGGTTGGGCAAGGACCCGGCAGACGGCGGCCCGCAAGCCAGTCACAGTGGCTCCGTCCGGGGTCGAGGTTGACGCCTTGATCCCCAACTTGCGGGCGTAAATCAAGTCCGCGTCCAGCACATGCTCGGCGATTCGATCACGGTCGCGACCCCCGCCCCGAGGTCCTTTGCGCAGCTCGGCTGGCGCACCGCGCACCACTTGATCGAAGTAGTCCCAGGAAGCGACCAAGACGGCCGAGTAGCGACGTCGATCCTCGGAACCCATGGAAAGACGATCGGAGTCTGCGATGGCACCGGGTGCGCCGAAGTCGGTCGTCGCCGATCCTGGCACGCGCTCGGTGACTGCGAATCCTTCCCTCGATCCTGCCCCGAGGCTCTCCCCCGCCGCTGCCGCTATTGGCAGGTAGCGAGCCCGGTAGTCGGCCAGTGCTGCGAGCGCGGCTGGTTCGCTTCGTCCCGGGCGACACCATCCTGGCCAGTCCAGGACCCAGGCAAAGCTGCGGCTCTGCCCGACCTCTACCCCAACCGCGAGTGGTTGCGCCATCTAGCCAGATCATGGCCTGCCGCATCGCAGATGTCACTCGGTTCGATGGCTGATCCTTGTGACTGACCCAGGCTCTCTAGCCGACGCTCAGGGCCGCCCGGATCAGATAACCGACGCCAAGGGCCACCAGAAGGCTGAGCAGGGTGCCGACCAAGAAGTACTCGGCGAACTTCCGGTCGTGGGCGAACTCGGGATAGCGAGCCACGGACTTCACGGCCACCACTAACGCCGCGGCCTCAGGGTGTCCGACCAGAACCGCCGCGTATACCAGTGCCCGCTCCAGCATCCCGATCGCCTTGCCTCCCGCCGGGGCTCCCCTGGGCAGTTCCGCCTCCTCGGAAGAGGGAGGTAGCCCTCTCACCTGCTTGATGGCCTCTTCGACGATGACGCTGCCCAGCACCACCGCGACCAGGAATCCGCCGACCACGAGCAGGATCTCGGTCCTCTCGGGCGCGAAGAACTGTCGACCCGATTCGGCCGCAATCGCGGGATCGATCAGGAAGGGTCCGCCCAGGGCGATCACCAGCAGCGCGGACCAACGCCATCTGGAACTCGGCAGAGCCGCTCCCAGCAGGGCGAGGCCCAGCACCAGGCATGCCTGCCACGGGTGGGAGCTGAACTGGACGTTGGCCCCCAGCGCCACCAGGAGGAGCGCGGCCAGACTGCGCCGCCAGGCCCGGCGGCTCAGCCAGGCGGATATGGTGAGAAATGCCGGAACCGCAGCGGTGCTGCAGATGAAGATGAGGCCCTGGCTGGTGCTCATGGCATCAGGGCCTGCGCTAAATGGAGAGCCAGCGCGCGGCCTCCAACCTCCTCGAAGGCATGGCTGGCGTAGACCTGCTTGGAGGCGGCTTGCTGACTGATGCCGAGCTTCCGTCCGATCTCAACGGTGCTGAGGCCGGCGTGATCGAGTTCGGCGATTAGCTGAGCCCGTGGCGAGCGACGCTCGTAGATCACGCGCAGCAGGCGGAGCGTCGCTTCGAAGTCGGCGGCATCCCCGTACTGTGCGAGGACTCGGAGTCCAACCGCTCTCCTCTTCTTAGCCAGTATCAGAGCCCGGCGGGCCAGGATGAAAGCCTCCCCCCGTCCCTCCCGGACCGTCCCGGGAAGAGGGGTTGCGACATCGCCGATACCGACTCCGATCCACCACCACGACGATTGAAGAGCGGTCAGCGCGAGCTGGGTCAGAGTCTCGGGTTCGTCGGTGAGGGCTTGCATCTCATCTCCGGCAGTCCGTTCTGGAGGAAGAAGGAAGTGCAAGCAGGAATCGCTGCTGAGATCTTCCAGCCAGGCGCGGACCAGGTCGGGAGAGCGCCTGCTCCCCTTCTGATCCAGAAGAACGACTGCGGGCATATAACAACCCTAGCACATTGTTCTTCTATTTACAACTCTTGAAGGTTGTTGTAACGCAAACAACCAAGACGAGTTGTGCGTGGGTGGAGAGGGTCTGGATTCCGGTCAGAGCTGCTGTCGGCCTGAGAACGCCCTGGCCACGGTGCGCTCGTCGGCATAGGCCAGCTCTCCCCCGACCGGAAGTCCGTGCGCCAGCCGGGTCACCTTGACACCGCTCGCTTCCAGACGGCGGTGGAGATAGCTGGCGGTCGCCTCCCCCTCAATGTCGGAGTCGGTCGCCAGGATGACCTCCCTGACCGTGCCCTCACGTACCCTAGCCAGGAGCTCGTCGGCGTGGATCTCCCCCGGTCCCACGCCATCCAACGGTGAGAGGGCAGCGCCGAGCACGTGGTAGAGGCCGCGGTACTCACCGCTGCGCTCGATCGCCAACACATCGGTGGGATCCTCCACGATGCAGAGCAGGGACTGATCCCGACTCGGCTGGCCGCAGATCGCGCAAAGCTCACCGCGCAGGGAGAGGAAGAAACAGCGCGGGCAGCTTCCCACCTCCTGGGCCACCTCGGCCACTGCCGCGGAGAGCGCGAGGCCGTGGGCGGGTGCGATCCGCACCGCGTAGAAGGCTAGCCGCTGGGCGGTCTTGGAGCCGATTCCAGGGAACCGGGCGAACTCCTCCGCCAGACGTTCAACCGGCGCGGGCAGCAACCCCAATTGCGGTGCTCTTGGTCGCCGTTGGGTTCAGCGCAACCCGGGTGGCAGAAGACCAGGAGGGAGCAGCGACTCCATCGAGCGGGCGGCGAGCTCCCGCGAGTGCTCCAGAGCATCGTTGACAGCCGCCAGAACTAGGTCACTGACCAGTTCCGCTCCCTCCTCCAGCACCTCGGGCTCGATGCTGATGCCGGTGATCCGCTGCTGGCCATCGGCACGCACGGTCACCGCCCCACCGCCGGCGCTGCCCACCACCTCCTGGCTGGCCAGGTTGCCCTGAGTCTCCTGCAGCTGCCGCAACATGTTTTCCTGGAGTTGGCGGAGTTGCTTGGGGTTGGGTTGCGGCACCAGAAGGGCTCCTTATGAAGAGGGTCGGGCTCATTCTAGGGCTGGTCCCAGGAGCCCCTACCGCTTGTCGCCGGTCCCGAGCCGAGTAAGGCGACTGCCAGGGAAGACATTCATCGCCTGACTCAAGGCCGATGAGCGCATCGGACTGTCGTCGGTTCCGAGGTCGCCGGTGGGGGCGCTGGCGGGCGACGACTTGACCACCTTCACCACGACCTCCTGACCGAGCACCTCGAGGCACGCCCGCTCCAGGATCGCTCGGTTGGCCGTCGACTCCATTTGACGCACGTGGAAGTCGAACTTCTCGTCGAACTCCAGGGTAAGCACCCCGTCGTGGTGGCTGGCCGGCCTGCCCTCCTTCAAGAGGGCCTTGACCGGGATGTTTTCGCGGCCCAACCAGGCCAGGATCTCCGGCCAGCGCTGTACCCCCTCCCCGCTGGACGACGCTTCCAGTGGGTCGGTCGTTTGGGGGCCAGGCGCGTCCGCCTCGGGTCGGCCCGCGTCGCCGTCCAAGTCGTCAGCCAGTGGTGCCAAGCCGGAGAGAGGTGCTTCGGCCATCTCGGCGAGTGTCTCCGAGGCCGGCTCAGGCGCCGGGGACGCGGCCGGGCCTGCCATCTCTGGGGAGGCAACGCGCTCGGCGCCACCTCTCGGTGAGGAGGGTGAGGGGGAGGAGGAAAGGCCGAGTCGAAGCAGGCTCGCTTCCAGGGACATCCAGGGATCGTCTGCCCGGCGTAGCTCGCTGCCGGCCGCGGCCGCGGCGCCCATCAGCTCCAGCCAGAATCCGGGCGGCGCCGCGACCTCCTCGACTTGGGGTCCTGCGGTTCCAGTGGCTGGGCCCAACTCCCGCCAGAGCTGGTCCTTGGCCAGGTTCCCCAGCGAGCGGATCAGCTGGCGAGGCTCCACGCCCCCCGACTGGAGTTGGTGCAATTCGCCCCAGGCTGATGCGATGTCCGCCCGCGCCAGAGCGGCCGCCAGCCTGGCCAGGGAATGGGGGTCCGCCATGCCCAGACCGGCCTGCACCACCTCACGGGTGAGCTCGCCATCAGCCAGCCCCAGCAAGCGATCGAGAAGCGAGAGCGCGTCCCGCAGCGATCCCGCTCCCGCCTCGGCCACCAGCGCCACCGCGTCGGGTGTGGCCGTGACTCCCTCGGCGCTGCAGATGGTCGCCAGATGGGCCGCCATAGCGTCGACCGGGATCCGTCGAAAGTCGAAGCGCTGACAGCGAGACAGCACCGTGTCGGCCAGCTTTTGCGGCTCGGTAGTGGCCAGGATGAAGCAGGCGTGCTCGGGGGGCTCTTCCAACGTCTTGAGGAAGGCGTTGCCAGCCTCCGTGGTGAGCATGTGGGCCTCGTCGATGATGTAGACCTTGGTGCGGAACTGGCTGGGCAGAAACTGAGCCCTCTCCCGGAGATCGCGGATCTCGTCGATCCCTCGGTTGGTGGCGGCGTCGATCTCGATCACATCCAAGCTGCGCTGCTCGGCGATTGCCACGCAAGGAGGACACACCCCACAAGGCTCGCCGTCCGCCAACGCCTCGCAGTTGATGGCCCGGGCTAGAATCCGGGCGGCGCTGGTCTTGCCGGTGCCCCTTATCCCGGTGAAGAGGAAGGCGTGGCTGAGACGCCCCTCCCGGACGGCGTTGCGCAGCGTAGTCGCCACCACCTCTTGGCCCACCAGCTCGTCGAAGCGCTGGGGTCGGTATTTGAGGTAGAGCGTCTGTCGGACCGAGTTCTCGCTGCTCAAGATGATCGCGCACCCCTCTTCGATGAGGCATCCCCGGCGCTTACCGACCACAGGACTCGAGCCGGGGAGCCCGGCGGCACTCCAGTTGTTCCGCGTACCGCTGCTTCCTTCCGGACCTGACGGGGTTGGCGGTTGCTGGCTGCGCCGGACCCGGCCGTCAACGCCCGGGTGGTCGGGGCTGACCCGATGACACCTCCCCTCGGAGGGGAGTTCGACCCCGCTGTAGCGGATTGCGGGTACAGGGCACCGCTAACTCCCCGTCTAGCGCGATCAAGCCGATTCTAACTCGCCGACACACCAATCAGACCACCCTTGGCGGCATTGATCTGGTCGCCCAACCGCAGCTCCTCGCCGCGGCGCAGCCGGCCGATGTTACCCCGAAGCCGGAACGCCAGGAAGCCGAGGGCGAAGAGGCAGAAGACCCGCGCCTCGGCTGGACGAGCGCTCGAGCGCAGCAGGGTCGCGGCGGCAGCCACGCTCACGCCGGTGAGAGCGCCCACCGAGACGTACCTAGTCGCCGCCACCGTGCCGGCACCGGCCACGGCGGCAGCAGCGGCAGCATTGCGGTCCATGGCGATAAGCGAGCCCCAGCAGGTCAGCACCGAGCGACCTCCTTTGAACTCGGCCCAGAGTGGCCAGCTGTGGCCCAGGGCGGCCGCCATCGCCGCCGCGACCCCACCTTGGTCCCCGGCGATGCGTTCCCCGATCCGGGCAGCCATGTACCCCTTAGCGCTATCCAAGCCGAAGGTGGCTGCAGCTGCCGCGGGGCCCGCCGCTCTCAGCACGTTGGTGGCGCCGCTGACGCGGCTACCGTACTTGCGGACGTCCACCCCGGCGGCCAGTCGGCCCACGATCACCCCGATCGGGATCGATCCCAGCAGGTAGCCAGCGCCCCCGGCAACCATGGTCCGGCCCAATTTCATGCCCACTATCGCCGAGTGTAAGAAGCCGGGAGCCCGGAGAAGCAAGCGGCCGAGATCGACAGCGCCCGAGGCCGCACGCTCAAGGTTGTCTCAGAACGGTGTGCCGGTACGCTCCCGCCCCTCCCCCTCCAATTGGGGGACAGCTGGCACAGACCTCACCCCTACGGGGGATACGGGATCGTATCTCCATAGGTGAGGTTGAAACTGGTACCCCCCTCTGCCGTCCCAGAAGGAACGGACACAAAATCAGAGTTCTGGAAGAGGGCAAGCTCTGTTTGCTCGGAGTCCGAGCCTACAACGCTGAGGTTGGTGAACGTGGTCGGGGTGTAGTCAGCCAGCAGGGCCTGAGCGCCACCGACAAGTGGGGCTTCGACGATCCACTCCGCGCTGGTCTCGGCGGCACCACTGGGGGGGTATGTCTGAGTAGTGGTAAAGCTCTCGCTCTGCGTCACGTCGTCCAGGTCGATGGTCCATGTCGTGCTAGTCGCTTGCGTGATTGTGATGGTCAAGGTGTCGCCCGGCACCATGTCAGGGAAGCTGGTGGAGACGTTTGTCGCAGCAGCGGGAAGGATTTCCCACCACGGGTAGAAGCCAAAGGTCGTCGGCGAGGTGGGCTGCTCGAAGATTCCTGCTTGAATCAGGTTTGGGTTGTCATTCAGGAAGCCGTCGATGCCGACCCATTCCGACATCGCGTCGCTCGTAGAGTCGCCTTGGTACAGAAATGGAATCGTGAATGTGCCACTGACGCTGGTGTCATTAGCGGTGCCGGTTCCATTGTCCTCCTCGTAGCCAGACCAGTTTTCACTGGTCTCGTAACCGTTGTCGTTCAGGGTAGCGGTGGTGCTGAAGTAGCCAAAGACATCGGCGATGACGTCTACCGAGCCTTCGTCGTTGAAGAAACTGACGTTGCCCGTGCTGTCAACCGTGGCCATGGTGAGGTTAGCTACAGTTCTGCCAGCTGTCCAGTTGAGGTCAGAGGCATTGGGGAGGGCGGGACCCGGATAGACGGTGAGGAAACTTGGCGCCGTAGTGTCCGTTGTGGTGACGTTCGTGACCACCGCCGTAACCGTTGAACCGAGGCTCCCCAGGGAGGCGAGTGGCTCGGAAATGGCAGCGCTAGGTCCGAGCGTGTCACCAGCGCCGAACTCACCGCTGTCCGCGCGGGTGTCTACGAGGCGAGTGGGAGTGATCGCGGTGTAGAGCCCGGCCCCCGCAGGTGCGGTCCCCTTGGTGAAGTAGCCATCGACGTCCGCGATCACATCTACCTTGCCAAAGGCATTGAAGACCGTTATCTGTCCGGTGGTCGGGTTGACCGGGACCACCACGCGGTTGGGCACGGTTTCACCTGGTGGCCAATTGAGGTTGGATGAATTGGGTCGGCTGCCTCCCTCTGGATAGACGGTCAGGAAGCTAGTTGCGGTGGTATCGGTGACGGTGACGTTGAGAAGCGCCGCATCGACATCGTCCACAGTTGCGGGCACTCCTCCCTCGCCGGTGACTTGGATCAACAAACTGTTTCCCGCTCCCAAGGTGTGACCCTGATTCGGGTAACCGCTACCGGGTCTGGTGTCGGTGATCCTAGCCGGCGTTAGCGCGACGTAGCTCCCTACGGTGCCGTCAGACTCGGGAGCGAAGTAACCCTCTAGATCAGCGATTATGTTGACCGTCCCGAAGGCGTTATAGAAGGAGATCTGACCGCCATTCCCGATCGGGACGATGACCAGATTGGGAATCGTCTGGCCCGGACCCCAGTTGAGATTCGACACCAGCGGTAAGTCGCCACCGGTTGGGTAGACCGATAGGAAGCTTTCTGAGCTGCCTTCGGTGACAGTCACATTGATGGACACGGCTGTGGCGCTGCCGGGGACCCCATCGACCCCGGTGACGGTGAAAGGCAAACTAGAGGATGGCCCGAGGGTGTCGCCCTGATCGGGGTATCCGCTACCTGGTCGGGTATCCAACAATCGATAGGGGGGCAGCGCGGTATAGGCGCCGCCAACGTTGTCGCTGGTGTCGGATATCCCACTAGCAGCAACGGACCTGCTCGGCAGGGACTCTCGCGAGGACTCCCCTTCCGGGCTTGCCGACGGCCACGGACCTCTGAATTCCCGAGTCGAGGTCAAGGGCTTGAAGTGCGACTGGGCAGCCATCTCCGACCCGGTGCTGCCACTGCCACCGGTGGTCGCATGCACCTGCGGCGCCCGCACGAGGCCATCGGCAGCGGCCGTGCTAGCCAGCAGGCTAGATCCCAGGCTGAGCAGCAGGGCCCCGGCCATGCCCAGACCGGCAACCCAAAACCCGTGGCGAGGTCGCCGCGAGCCAAAACGCACTGAGCGGCTCATCACCAGGTCGCTAAGGCTGCGCGTCCACCCGGCCCATGTCAAGCCCTGACTCATGCATCATTCCCCGACCGCTGCGGAGGGCTGGATCGAGTGTGTTTGACGTCCAACGAGGAGCCACGCACCACACCAGTTGGGCTCAGATCCCAGTTAGTTGGCTGGGCTATCTCGATCGGGGCTTACCCGCGCAGGCACAAGTCGAGATGGCGGGCGCTCAGAGCTCGATGCGCAGCAACCGGGCGTACCCCAACCGCAAGGCCACGGTCCCGGCGATGCCAGCACACAGGACGCAGGCGGCTACCGCCGCCAGATCTGAACCCACCGTGCCCAGCTGCGTGATCACCAGGGGCACGGTCAGCGCCACCATGCAGATCGCGATGTAGCTGGACCCGACCACCAGAAATACCACTGACAGCCAGATCCCGGTGGCCCGCCGGGGATCGGACCAGTCAAGCCGGGGCCAGATCGCCCCCAACCCGGTTGCCAGCGCGGTCAGGCCCGCGACGCACACGATCAGAAGAATCGCGGAGAAGCCCATCTGCGGGAGTGGGACGTGAAGGCGGATCTCCCCCGACCACATCAGGATCAGGCCCGCCCCGACCGCCAGCACGGCCGGAAGCGCCAGCTTGCCCAGAAGGAGATCCCGCGCCCCTAGCGGCGCGGAGCGCAGGCACCAGAACTGACGACCCTCAGCTCCCACGGCACGTAGGCCGACGCCGCTGGCCACGAATAGGGAGGCGAAGGCCGAGGTTGTGAGCGGGCCGTACCAGAGAGGGAAGTTCTGAAATAGGGTCCGTGAGTCAGCCCCCGACTGGGGTGCCAGCAGGTAGATCGCGAACAGGGCCAACGGCAAGATCAACTGGCTGAGCTGGACCGGGTCACGGCGCAGGTTGCGCCCGTCCTTGCGAAGCAGGGCCACCATCGGAGGTACTCGTCGCCAGCTGGCGCGGGCGCGCCGTCTCACTGGCGGAGCCAGTTGCGCCCGGGCCCAGCCCTCGCGATGGAGAGGGCCAGCGATCCACAGGACCCCAGCACCAATGGCCACGGCCAGGAGCAGCAGTGGGACCAGCCACAAGACGGCTGCAATCGCGTCGCCCCGCCAGCTCAGAGTGACCACCCGAGCAGCCCAGGCAGGCGGAAACCAGATCGAGTTAAGCCAGCCGGATCCGAGGGAGTTGACCCCGCCCGCCCAGCGAAGCCCTGGCCCTGGGCGTGACCGGCAATGTCCAGGGCGGCCAGACCGAAACCCACCAGGCAGACCAAGGCTGCGGCACCATCCCGCACCCGGCTCGCAGGCACGATCCGGACCGCCACCACCACCAGCAGCAGCCCAACTGCGACCGGAGCGACCAGCAGAGCCACCAGCCCGATCACCGCGATCGGCAGTAGCGCCAAGGTGCCAGTGACGGCCGCGGCCGCGGTCAGCACTGGGCCGAGCAGCGCCGCCCCCACCCCGACTCCGAGAACCAGTTGCGACGCCAGTCGGTGGGCTAGTGTCCCCCGGGACGAGATCGACACCGTCAGCAACCACTCGATGTCCTTGGCGAAGTAGGCGGAGGCCACTGCGAAGCTAACCGAGGTCACCAAGGTGAAACCGCTTAGCAGCACCAGGCCTCCGGTCACGGTGGTGAACAGGCGATGTGGGGAAGCGTGCAATGAACCCCGCAGAAACACAGCGACGATGGGGATCGCGGCGGCCCAGAGCAGAGCGCCCAGCACCACCCCGACGATGACCGCCACCCGCCGGGTTCGACCACGGTTCCAGGCGCCGTTCCAGAGAGCCCGGCCGTTCGAGGTCAGCAGTGCGGCCACCTGGCGGGGAGCCGATGGAAGGATGGAGGCCGGACCGCCGGGGTTTGGAACGGTGCGGATCAACTCCGCAGTGCCGCCAGGAGGTTGGAGGCCTCGTGATCACGCGAGCCGGTGACGGCCATGAAGGCGTCCTCCAGGCCAGCGTCGATCTGGCCACTACGCCGGCCCTCGGCTTCCAGTTCGGCAACGGTGCCACAGGCAGCCAGGCGGCCCTCGCTGAAGATCCCGATGCGGTCACAAAGAGCTGCCGCGATCTCGAGAGCGTGGGTGCTGAGGAACACGGAGTGGCCGCCGTCGCAGAGGCTGCGGAGCATGATCTTGAGCTGCCGGGCCCCTCGTGGGTCAAGGCCGACCGTGGGCTCATCCAGAAAGAGGATCTCGGGGTCGTGCACCAAGGCCGAGCACAGCGCCAGCTTCTGGCGCATCCCCCGGGAGTAGCTCATGATCAGCTGCCCCTGCACCCCGGTCAGGTCGAAGCCTTCGAGCAGGGCGGGAATCCGCCGCCTGCGTCGCTCCGCCGAGACCCCATGGAGATCGGCCGCCAGCTGGAGCATCTCGGAGCCGGTCAGACGGTCGTAGAGGGCGGCACTGTCGGGCACATAGCCGAGGTGGCGCCGAGACTCACGGCCGTCGCTCTGGACGTCGTGGCCGCAGATCAAGATCCGACCGGCCGAGGGTCGGAGCAGACCGACCGCCATCTTAATGGTGGTCGTCTTCCCGGCACCGTTGGGTCCGATGAGGCCGAACAGCTCTCCCGGGCGCACGCTGAGGTCGAGGTCTCTGACTGCCAGCTGCCCGCCGAAGCTCTTGGAGACGCCTTCGAAGCTGAGCTGGCCGGCGCGATCGGCAAACTGGGCCATCGGCCGGATTATCTCCACCAGCTCAGCTGCCACCAAGCGCCGATGCGACGTTGTAACCTCGGACCATGAGCATCAGTGCACCGACCGCCGTTTCAACTCCCCACCGGGCTCACCTCGACGACCTCGACCTGCCTCAGGGGAAGCGGGCTCGGCTGCACACCCTGCTCTACGAGCACGGCCCTGCCAACGGCACCCTACTTATGCTCCCCTTGGACCAGGGGCTGGAACACGGCCCGGTCGACTTCTTCGTCAATCCCCCGGCGGCCGACCCGGAGTTCGAGGTCCGGCTGGCTCTGGACGGAAATTACTCCGGGATCGCCCTTCAGATCGGATTGGCCAAGCGCTACCTCAACCGCTGGGCAGGGCGGCTGCCACTGGTGCTCAAGGTGAATGGCCGCACCAACCCTCCCGGGTTCGATGAGGCGTTTTCACCGCTGACGTCGTCGGTTGAGGACGCCGTTCGACTGGGTGCTGTCGCGGTGGGCTACACCTGCTACGTCGGCTCCCCTGCCCAGGACCGCGACCTGAGGCAGATGAACGAGGTCCGTCAGGAGTGCGACCGCTATGGCATGCCGCTCATCTGCTGGGCCTACCCCAGAGGCACGGCGATCGCCAAGAAGGGTGGCCAGGACAGCCTCTACGCCATCGATTACGCCGCTCGAGTCGCTGCTGAGATGGGCGCAGACGTGATCAAGTTGAACATCCCCAGGGAACACTCCGAGGCAGACGCGGCATCGCCCGCCCCGTACGACACGCTGGTGGAGGACCGCCGCCAGATGCTGGCCCGGATAATCCGCTCCGCCGGCCGATCACTGGTCATCTTCGCCGGGGGCAGCAAGCTGGCCGACGACGAGCTGATCGGGAGGATCGACGACTGCATGGCAGCCGGAGCCACCGGTTTCATCTTTGGGCGCAACATGTGGCAACGGCCGATGGACCAGGCGATCAACATGACCGGTCGGGTCCATGAGGTTCTGCAGCGCTACGGGCAGCGTCCCTAGTCCGCTCTGCCTGAAGCGCCAATCGTTCGCGGAATCGTCCTCGGCGCTAGGGTCCGATCAGCGGCGACAGACCGGCCCGGCTCGCGATCCCGAACAGGGGACCAATCAGCACCCCAAAGCTGAGTACCGCCCCTGCACAGAGGAAGATCCCCACCATGGCGGTGCGTCCAGGCAGAGCCAGCTCGGGCCCATCCACTCTGGCGTCGAACAGGGTCAGCAACCAGCGGAGCACCACCAGGCCGCCGATCACCGCTGACAGCAATTCCAGCCAAGCGAGCCAACCCAGTCCAGCGTGCAGGGCAGTGTCGACCGCTAGCAGCCGAGCGAAGAACCCTGCCAGCGGTGGCAGCCCGGCCAGCCCCGCCAGCAACACCGCCAGCCCACCGGCAAGGAGCGGGGACCGAGCCCAGAGTCCACGGAGGTCGGCGCTGGCGTCCCCCTCCCCCTGCGCCGCGATCGATGCCAGCAGACCTAGGAGCGCCGCCGCCAGGGGTATCGCGCAGAGCAGCAGATAGAGGATCGCTGCCGTTCCCTGCCTCGAGATCTCCGGAAGGCTGGCCAAGACCAGGGCGAGCTGCGCGATCAGGAGGTAGACCACCGTCTGGCCGAGCCGACGCTGCCGCCACGCGAGGCAGGGTGCCACCACCACGGTGATCCCGGCCAGGACCGCGACGGTCATGGTCCAGGTCGAGGGGCCGGCTCCGAGGCCACCCGCCAGAAGCCTCAGCAAAACCGCGGAGCCGGCTAGGAACCCCAAAACGGTACCCGCCAGAAACGGCAGGGCAGGCAGTCTGGAACCGGCCCCGCTGCGCCACCAGAGGAAGGGGAAGATCCCAAGCTGGGCGCCGGCCCCCAGGGCGACCATGGTCGCAGCCACAACCAGCAGGGGATCGACGTGGGTCAGCCCGGCGGGAACGGCGCGCAGGCTGGTCGTGCCCGCGAGGCCAGCAACTAGCGCGGCGCCGATCAGGAAGGCGACCAGTGAGAAGCCCGCCACCGAGAGCGCCCGGATCGCGGTCCTCACCGCCTCGGCATCGGTTTTGCGCAGTCCTTGAGCCAGAGCCATCGGCAGGACCGCCAGGGCCAAGCCCGCGCCCATGGCGACTAGGTCTGTCGCCGAGGCCGTGATCAGGACGCCGGCGCAGCTCACCAGCAGCAGCAGGTAGAAGACTCCGCGGTGAGGATCCAGTTCACTCTCGGCGTCGGAGCCGCACAGAACCACAGCACCGGCCGCGATCAGCGTGGCTGCGTAAAAGAAGAGGGCGAAACGGTCGATTACCAGGCTGCCGTGCTCGATATCCGGTGGCGTCGGTCCGAACGACGATTTCCAGAACCCGATGCTGGCCGCGAATGCGAGCAGCAGCGCCAGCAACGCCACCCAACGAATGCGTCCTAGGGCTGGGCCATGACTGTCAGCCTCCCGCAGGTCGAGGCCAGCGCAGATAGCTGCACCCAAGAGCAAAATGCCGATCGGAGCGAAATCCTCGAGGAAGGCTAAATTCATTACTTGGCCTTGACCGGGGCGACCGGCGCCACCGCCGAGATTCTTGCCGACACCAGAGCTGTGCCCTGAACGGTATAGGGGATGAAATATCCGGCGAATAGACCAAACAAGACAGCCCCTGCTGCCAGCACCCAAGCTGAGTAGAACTCCGAGCCGCGCGCGTCCGGTACCGCCGCCACCTCGGCGTTTTCGGGATTGGTGCTAAAAACACGGTGGCCAACGCGCCACCAAGCGGTTGTGAGCAGGACTACACCGAGCAGCACAAAGGCGGTAACGAAACGATGGGCCACCAGACCGGCGATGACGATCTCGAAGATGCCCGGAAAGCCCACCAGCAAAGGGATCCCGATGAGGGCCGCCGCGGCAATGGCGAAGCAAAGCCGCAGTCGGGGAGCGCTGGAGGCGGCGCCGGCGAGCGGTGTTAGTTTCGTGAGCAGGGAGCGGTCGCAGATAGCCCCAACCACCAGCAGTAGCAGCGGTGCCGCGAACACGTAGGCGAAGCAGAGGTAAATCGCGCCACTCAGGGAGGTCTCTGAAAATGTGGCCGCACCGAAGATCACCAGTCCCCCCACCGCGACCAGAGAATTGGCGGCGATCCGTCTGAGCTCCTGGGTTGCTCGCGCACTGAGTGCGCCCCAGAAAAGAGTGAGAAGTGCGAGCGCCAAGAGCGGCACCACCACTTGTAGAGCGCCGTTGGGTTCCATGGCGAGGGCGATGCGCACCAAGGCGTACCCGCCCACCGGCAGTGAGCTCACCGCCAGCAGCATCCCCACCGGGGTACTGGCAACGCTGACGCCATCGACGAACCAGCGGTGCAATGGGAAAGCTCCCATCCGGGCCAGGGCGGCCGCTAGGAATAGGGTCTCGACGATTAAGCCAGGCGTGCCGTTTAGTGATTTGACCGTGGACAAGGTTGTGAAGTTAAGGGTCGTGTTCCCCGAACGTAGGAGCAGCAAAAGAGTTCCTGCGATCAATGCTCCGGAGGCGAGCGACTGCGTCACCACCAGCCTTCGGGCTGCGGCGCGAGATCCTAGAGTCTCACCGAAGGCGAGCAACAACCCCAGTGGTAGCACCGGCCAGCAGAAAAAGATGATGAACATGCCCAGGTCCTGGGTGGCGAAGGTGCCGGTTATGCCAACCTCCGTCACCAGCAGCAGTGCGAAGTAGGTGCGATAGCGCTCGCGATGGCGCCAGCTGGCGAGCACGACCGCGGTGAACACTGCGGTCGTCGCCACCAAGAGGAGCAAGTTCAGCCCGTCGGTGCCCAGGTGGTAGTCGAGCTGAAAGAAGAAGCTGCGAAGCCAGGGTGCGTCGACAACTGGTTGGGGGATGGCTCCGGCGCCAGGGCTGACAACCGCGCTGAGGAGGTCGTAGAGGGCGACCAAGAGCGGCAGCGCAGTCGCGAAGAGTGCCGTAGTGCGAACCCGGAAGCGGTGCAGATCGCTCCTGACCGGCATTGACAGCACGATCAACGCTCCAATGAGCGGGGCGAAGACGATGAAGGTGAGGGTGAGGTCGGTAGGCACCTAGGGGACCCCCACCCCAGCGGCGTTGCTGGTCACCACCCAGATCACTAGGGCGACCGTCAGCGCCAGCTTGGTCGCGCTGGCCGGGCTGGCGCTGACTCCCCAGGTCTGACGCTCCCTACCAGCTACCGGCTTCAAACTCACCAGATCTGCCAATCCCGAGGCCAGAGCGTCCCCCACTGGCTCCAGCGCTCCCGCCTGCGCCAGCATCACCGCCCTGGCCGGCAACCCCGAACCGAACTCATCGGCAGCGATCGCCAGACGCGTCCCGTCCGCCCAGGCGAACCAGCCCGGATCCTCAGATGCGACGCTGGTCAGGTTGCCTCTTCTTGCCGCCATGAGCGCCCCGGCTAGCAGGGGCACGACCAAGGCCGCCAGCAGCGCAGCCCACTGCAATGGGAGCGCGGTGGCATGGGATTTGAGGGCCAGCAGCCCGCCCACCCCATATACCAGCCCTGGAAGACCGACGAAGCCACTGATCAGTGCCAGCCCGGTTGCCACTAGGCTGGGCCAGAGCGAGCCCAGACCGCGGCCCTGGGCCAGTTGGCGGCGAACCAGGCGAGCCTCGCGAGGATCCGGGGACTCCTCGCCACGGATCGCTATCAGCGCCACCCTGGCGGCAGCGGCGGTCAGCAGCAGCATGCTCAGGATTGCCCCAGCGACCGCCAGATCGCGAAACAGCGCTGGTACCGTCGGCGAGCCCGAAGCATGCGTCCCAAACGCGGCCGTGAGCACGGCGGCGTGGCCGAAGAAGGTACCCACCCCGACCACCCCGGTGATCGCCGCCAACGCCGCCAGTAGCACCAGCACCGTGGGTCGGGCCAGCCTCCAAGCCGCACCAAGCTGATCGATCGAGTCGACCCGCTGAGCCCGACCCAGAGAGCTGACCACGCCCAGCAGCGCGGCCGTCGCCAGCGCTGAGGAGATCAGAAGCGCCAGCGCCGCTGCAGGCGAGCCCAGCCCGATGGCGGCCAGCACCAGGCCCGTCTGGCTGGCTGCTAGCCACACCGCCAATCGGCGAAGCCGGTGCTCGCCAAGGGCCAGGACCGAAGCCAGCAGGCTGGAGGCAGTCCCCAAAACTACGAGGGTGGGGAGTGCGCCCGAGGCTAGCCGGAGCAAGGGAAAGGTCTGAATCAACAAGGCTGTCCCCACCACGCCACCGGCCAGCGCTAGGAGCATGCCGGCTGCAGCACCCGGGGCGTTGCCCAGACTCCGCCAGAGGCCGTGGCCGGGCAGCTGGCCGCAAGCGCACGCCGCCGCTACCAGTATCAGCACAGCAGCCAGGGCCAACGATCTTCCCCCGACTCCCGGAACCAATCCCTTGGTCGCGGCCACCCAGATCTTGGAGAGGGCGACCAGGTTGAGTCCGTCTGGGGTGGGCAGCACGATCTTGTGTTTGGCCGCGGCCGTGGCTGCGGCCGCCGCGGCGGTGGCAATCGCGCCGGAGAATTTGACGTAGATGAAGGCAACGCCCAAGAGCAGGGACAGACCCGCGACCCGCCAGACCAGGTAGCCGCTGCGCGCGGCGCTGCCGGCGTTCTGGCCCACCCCTGAGCCGACCAGGAGCGCGGCCACGAAGCCGACGATCTCGAAGCCGACCAGGGTCTGAAAGAGCTCGGGCGCCAAGACCACCAAGAGAGCGCCGAAGCTGAGCAGGTTGGCGAGCCGCGTCATCTGTCCCAGCCGGGGGTCGCGCCGGAATTGGATCATCATCTGCAGCTCGCAGAGGAGTGTGACCAGGGTCACCAGCACCGCCAGGATCGCCGTGGTTGCGCTGGCCGCGTACCCCAGCCCCACGTCGAATGTCTGCGCCAGCGTGGTCGAGGTGGCGGCGTTGAATGGGCGCTGGACGACTGGGAAGGACCAGAAAGTGAAGGTGTCCTGGTGAACCACTCGGCCCCCGGCCACCGCCGCCACCAGGAGGACGAGTGCCGCGATCAGAGCTAGCCAGGACGTGGCAACCACGGCGCTGGCGATCCCGCGCCTGGTCTCGGCCAGGAAACTGAGAACCACGCCCAACAAGGGCAGCAAGAGGACGGCGAGGCAGACGGTGAAGATCCCCACCTCAGGCCTCGTCGTCCGCGTCGTCCGCGTCGTCCGCGTCGTCCGCGTCGTCCGCGACCGTAACCCGGGGGACTAGCTCCCTCGCGGACTCGACTGTGAGAGGCTCCGTCTCCTCCTCGCCTGGTTCAGCTTCTGTCGCCAGGGCCGCCTCCACCGTCACCAGTTCGAGCAGGTCCTGGCCGCCGGTCCGACGCCGCAACAGCGCCGCCATGGCTACCCCGGCCGCTGCCCAGAGCGCACCGATTACCTCCACCACCAGTGCGAAGGCCTGGAGTTGAGCCGCCTCGGCGGATTGGGGAGCGAGTGCGGAGAAACCGACCAGCGCGGCGGCGACTGCGTTGAATCCAAGCAACAGGGCCAGGACTGCACCGGCTGCGTCGCGCCGGTGGGTCAGCGCGAACAGACCTACCGCGAAGAGACAGGCGGCGGCTATCAGCAGGGTCGCCGAGGTCTCGTTCACCCACCCCTCCCTCGTCGGGCCGCTCTGGCCGCTGCTCGCGCCGCTTCGCGCTGGGCTTGGCGACGTCGCTGGGCCTCGAGTCGGCGGCTGCGGGCGTGGCGGAGCTGCTCCTCCGCTGCCTCTCGAGGATCCCTCTGAATGAGAGCCGCGCCCCCGACCACGGTGGTAGCGGCTAGAAGAGCAACCGCCAAGACCGCCACTCCTGCCCCCATCACCAACTGATGCCCTACCTGAGCAAGGCTGGGCTGGGACCCGGCCTGGGCGGCAAGCTGGGCGCGGCTCGCCACGCCCGCCCCGACCAGCAATCCGAGCGCGGCCAAAGCCGCCAGCGCCGAGATCGCAATCGGGACCCATGCCGTCTTCAGCGCTGGCAGGCCCGGCCCATTGACTTCCGGGGTCGATCTCGTCGACGGGCTGAGGAGCACAACTTCGGCCAACACGCCGAGGAGCAGAACCCCAAGCCCAGGCAACGCAGCCCCTGCCAGCAAGAAGGCGACGGCTAGAGCCAGGGAGAGCACGCCCAGAGAAACAACCTGCACCGAGCGATCGCGGCGGATCAATAGAGCCAGTGATGACCCCACTGCCGCGCCGCAGCAGGCGACTACGCCCAGCACAGGCACCCCCTGGATTTAGTCCCGGCTACTAAAGATTGCGAAACCCAAACGGACGAAGGCCGGGGCTGAGGAGCCACGGGCGGTCATTTTATGGGAGCGTGATCAGGCTCCCAGGCCTGGTGCGAATTCAGCTGTCTCGCAGCGTGAGTCGCTCGGCAAACTGCTCCAGCCTGGTCCGCACGGGAGCGTGCAGGGGCGCCAGGCAGGCCACCGCCTCCATGCTCCATCGATCGGCGAGACTGCGGGCAGTCGCCAAGGCGCCGCTCTCACGCACTAGCGCCACCAGCTGGTCTCGCAGCCGCGCGGTCTCCTCCGGATCCGCGGAGCTCAGCTGTGCCAACCCTGCTCTCACCACCTTGCGTTGCGGCCCGCGCAGCGCGCATAGCACCGGAAGCCCGCAGATGCCCTGGAGCAGGTCCGTCCCCGCTGGCTTGCCGGTGCGCTGGGGGTCGCTGAAGTCGAGGCAGTCGTCGATCCCCTGGAAGGCGAGTCCGAGCTTGCGGGCGAAGCGAGCAACCGCGTCCCGCTCCGTCCGACCGGCGCCACTGAGCCGAGCCCCGGTGGTGGCGCAAGCGGCCAGGAGCGCACCAGTCTTTCCCTGGGCGACCTGAATGTAGGGAGCGAGCTCGCCCGACCAGACCGAGCGACGGTCGAGCTCGCGGAGCTGGCCGTCGGCAATCCGCACCAGTGCCTGGGCCATGGTGCGGGAAATGGTGGGGTCACCCAGCCTCGCGATGAGGCCAGCAGCCCGACCCAGGTAGTAGTCGCCGACTCCGAGCGCCGCCAGCGGCCCCGCCAGCGTCGCCACGGTGGGCACCCCCCGACGCGACGCAGCTCCGTCGACCAAGTCGTCGTGGCACAAGGTGGCAGCGTGGAGCAATTCCATCGCCACCGAGGCCTGGAGGACGGTGTCGGGTCGATAAACCGGTCCCAGTTCGGCGCAGAGCAGTACCAGGCGGGCACGGATGCGCTTTCCGCCGGCGCTTTGCATGGTTGCCATCGGAGAAGCGACCAGCGCCGGGTCTGCCGCCAGGATTCGGCCCAGCTGGCGATCGACCGGGTCACGGGCCCGAAGCAGCTTGCCCAGGGCTTCGGGCCCAAGTCCGGCCGTCTCGGCCTCAGGCCCAGCGAGGCGGTGGCCAAGCCACCACCACCTGGCCTGGCGGCTGGCTGGGAGCCGAGCAGCGCTGGCCCCAGCCAGGCCACAAGCGGGAAGGAGTCGCCGGGATGCCCGGTCAGCGCTGCCCGACCAGGCGAGCTCAAACCCGGCGGCGCTGAGGCCATCGGCGAAAGCAGCCTCCACTTCGCCGTTCGCATACCTGGAGAGCGCCTCCGAAGCCTGAGCTAAGCAGTAATCGCCAGCCAGGATCGCCAGCCCCAGCGGCTCCTCGCCGAATGCGGCCGAGCGATGCCACTGCAGCGCCCGCTCGGTCAGCTCGGCGGCCGCAGCCACGTGGACCGCCCGAGCACCATCCCGGCCCCTAGGTCCGGCTGCTCGCAGAGTGAAGCGGGCGGGCAACCCCAGTTGTGAACTGGGGCCCACGATTGCGCTTCCCCAAGCCAGGTTGGCGACCACGTCGGCGATCTGGGTCTGAGCAGGGTGGAATCCTGTCCTGGCGGCTCTCGCGCTCTCTCCTACGTCCTCAAGTACCGTGGCCGAGAGGGCGGACTGGTTCACGAATAGCTCCTGGCCCGCGCCCAGGCCCAGACGCAAGCCAGTAGGAGCGCTCCCGCTGTGACCACCACCAGCAGGATGGCGAACTGGCGGGACTCGGACGTGGAGAGGCTGGCGCCCACACCGACCAGGATCGGCGCGGCGACCGCCAGGCTCAGCACCCACCAGCGTCGGGTACCGCGTCCCAGCTTCAGAGACGGCGCGATCAAGCCATCGGGCCGGGGTAGGAAGGTCAGCCCCACGCCGGCAATGACTAGGAAAATCAACCCCAGAATCGCTCCCACCACTGCCATCAGGCTTCGCTGTCGGGGTTGGCGACCGGACCGCTAGGCCGCCGCCCCAGCTCGGAGTCTGGTTCCTCAGGCAGCGGCAAGAGCAGGTATAGCGCGAAGGCTGCCAGAGCGATGCCCGCAGTCAGTAAGGAGACAACCCCGAGCCCTCCCACGCTTCCGCCCGCGGCTGAGCCATTGAGAGCGGCCACCTCGGCGGCAAGGCTGGCCAAGACTGCTGCCGCCAGCAGCCATAGGGGCCAGCTTCGTTGCGCCCATGCCACCTGTGCGGCGGCGCAAACGATCCAGCACCCGACGAAAGCGGCCAAGATCAGAATCGCCACGATCGGCCAGGCCATCAAGCGAACTCCGATTCTTCTGGCGGGGCGATCTCGCCGCCCGCAATGACTCTGTCCCCATCGTAAAGAACTAGGGACTGACCAGGAGCTATCCCTGGTTGCGGCGCGTGGAAGCGAACCGAGGCGGCGGCCTCGCCGCAGGCCGTCCAAGTGGCTGGTGCCGGTTGCCCGTGAGCACGGAGCTGGGCCAGGCCCAGCCGTGGCGCTTGGGGTGACAGTTCGTCGAGGTATACGGCTTGCGCGACCCGGCACTCAGTTCGCAGCAGAGCCTTCCAGGTGCCCACCACCAGGGTGTTCCGACGGCTGTCCAAACGTACGACGTAGTGGGGTTGGCTGGTGGGGTTGCGCACCGCCAAACCCAGCCCCTGGCGCTGACCGACGGTGTAGAAAGGAAGGCCGCGGTGGCGACCCACTTCCTGACCGCTGAGGTCCTTGATGGGGCCGGGCCGAAAGGCTCCCTCAAGCTCCTTCTCGAGGACCGCGCGATGGTCGCCTCCTCCCACGAAGCAGAGTTCCTGCGAGTCGGGCTTGCTGGCCACGGTCCAGCCCAGGGTCCCGGCGATGGAGCGCACCTGGGCCTTCTGCAATCCGCCAACGGGCAACAGCAGTCGCGACAAGATGGCGCCACCGTTGCGATAGAGCGTGTAGGACTGGTCCTTTCGCGGATCGGCCCCGCGATGCAGGCTGCATCCGGCGTCGGGCTGCTCGCGGATCTGGGCGTAATGGCCACTGGCAATGTGAGTGGCCCCGAGCGCCCGCACCCGTCGCCAGAGCTCGGCGAACTTCACCTTCTCGTTGCAACGAATGCAGGGGTTCGGGGTCAATCCCGCCACGTAGCGGCTGAGAAAGTCGCCGACCACCGAGACCCGGAAATGCTCGGCCATATTGAGCACGTAGTGAGGGATCCCCAGCCGGCCGCAGACCCGCCGCGCGTCTTCGACGGCGTCGATGGAGCAACAGCCACCCTCTCCCTGCTCCATCTCCTCGGTGCCCCAGAGGCGCATGGTCACGCCCATCGCCTCTGCGCCCGCGGCCACCACCAGGGCGGCAGCCACCGAGCTGTCCACCCCACCGCTCATGGCGATCGCCACCACCGAGCCAGGGCTCAGACTGCGTCCCAAGAGCGCTCCAGCGCCGCCCGGGAGCACACCGCCGATCCGCTGAACCAGCTCCTCCTGCGGGATGGCGCCGGAGCTAGGCACCGCCGGCGACCGCCGGCACGATGCTGAGCTGGTCGCCGGCTGCCAGGACGGTCTCCAGACCCCCCGAGGTGCGGATATCGTCGTCGTTGCGGTAGACGTTCACGAAATGACGAAGCCCGCCGGTGGGCTCGAAGATCCGCGGCCGGAACCCGGGGTAGCGCTTCTCGAGATCCTGGAGGGCGTCGGCGACCGTTCCTCCCTCGACCTCGACTTCAGGTGCTCCCCCGGTCAGCTGGCGGAGCGGGCTAGGTACCCGCACTTTCACGGTCACCTGGATGGCCTCATCACGAATTCAGTATAAGAAAACCTGGGAACGGAACCTGGGACTCACCCGAGATCAATCGCATCTCGGCTGCGGGTCCCGGCGAGTTAGCTGGCCACGCGCCACAGGCTAGGCCGAGCGGTTACGGACTCGGGAAGGGTGCTCAGAGAGTTGCCGCGGGCGGCGGGGACGCCTGGACACTCTGGTCTTCGGGGACAATCACCACCGCGGTGCCGTAAGCGAGGATTTCGCTGACACCCTGAGCCAGCTCGTTGGAGTCGTAGCGCATGGCGATGACGGCATTGCCTCCGACCGCCGCGGCGTGCTGGATCATCAGCTCGTAGGCCTCCTGGCGCGCATGGTCGCTCATCTTCATAAACACGGTCTGGCGCCCGCCGACCAACTGCTGCAGGCCGGCTCCGACATTGCCAACCACCGATCGAGAGCGAATCATCAGACCACGGACTACTCCGAGTTGCCGCACAACTTTATAGCCGTCGAAATTCACCCCGGTGGTGACCCAAAGAGGTGGGGTGACCGCGCCCGTCTCGGGTGGTGGCTGGTAGCTCATCGGCGCGAGTCTATCAGCGGCCACCCAGCGCTGAAGGGGAGCGCGGAAGTGTCATCGGGAGACCCAGAGCGGCATCGCTAAGACCGCCACGGAGCAACTCGTCATAGACGAATTGCGACCAGGTTTCCATCTCCAGGTAGTACATCGCCAGCTCGTCAGTCAGAGCCATCCGTCCCTCCAGCTTGTCCCGCTCACGGATCTCCACAATCGCAGATGCGCTGTCCACCAGGATCAGGACCCCGAGATGGACCCTGCCTACTTCGCCGGCATCGTCCTTGAGCAGTCCCACGGCGCGACCGCTGAGATCGTCGTCGCAGATGACTTCCTCGCGCCATTCGCGATGGCATCCAGCGATCCAGGCGGTCGCGGGAGAGCCATCGGAGGAGTTGATGTGACCACCGATGCCCAGGGTGACCTGGCCTCGCAGGCGCCGCTCACTGCCAGCCCGGAGCCGGCGCATGGTGAGAATCCTGCCCCCGTCGCGCACGACCAGGTGGGGTATGACCTGCTGCCACTCGGGCTGGTGCTCAACCTCGGACCGAGGGCGGAACTCGCCGCAGTCCGTGATCAATCGCAACAGCTCGTCGACGCCGCCCAGTCTTAGACCGTGCCAGGATCCCTTCCCCAAGGCGCGCTCCCGGGGCACCACCAGAACCAGCTCGCGACCGGCCCCGCGCGCCACCGCCAGCGTCGAGGCGGCCGAGGCTGACATTGCAGGAAGGATAGGTGGCTGCGCCCGGTAGGCTGGCGCAGATGCCGAGCCCGACCTTCTGCGTTGTCGGCGCCGGGTTGGCTGGCGGCCGAGCCGCGGTCTCGCTGCGGGACCGAGGATTCGACGGCAGGTTGGTGCTGATCGGCCAAGAAACAGATCCTCCCTACGAGCGTCCGCCACTCTCCAAGGCCTATCTGGCCGGTGAACTGCCTCTAAGCAAGCTGTTTCTCAGCACTCCCAAGGCATATGCAGATCTCTCGATCGACTGGCGCGCGGCAGCCACGGTAGAGGCGATAGCGCCCGGCCAGCACGAGGTGCGGCTCGCGGGTGGGGAGCGGATCGGATTCGACCGACTGCTGTTAACCACGGGCTCGCGACCGCGGACCTTGGACATCCCAGGGGCGGATCTACCTGGTGTAAGCACCTACCGGACCATCCGCGACGCCGACCTGCTGAGGAGTGAACTCGAGGAGCTCCCGCAGGTGGTGGTGGTGGGCGGGGGATTCCTGGGTTGCGAGCTGGCGGTGGCCGCTAGAAGGCGCGGGTGCCGGGTGACCCTTGTGGAGGCGGGCCAAGTTCTTCTCGCCCCTCTCGGTGCAACCGTCGGCGGCTACTGTGCCGATCTGCACCAGCAGGCAGGGGTGGAGCTGTCGCTGGAGGACAGCGTTGCGCGCTTCCAGGGCGGAGCTCACTTGCAGCAGGTCCTGTTGCGCAGCGGTCGGACCGTGCCCTGCGATCTGGCTCTCGTTTGCGTGGGGGCCTTGCCCAACGCCGAGCTGGCCGCCCAGGCTGGGCTCGAGGTCGACCCTGGAGTGGTAGTTGACCAGCACTGCCGATCGAGTCACGAGGCGATTTTTGCCGCCGGCGACGTGGCTTCGTGGCAGAGCCAGCGCTGGCAGCGGCGGATGCGAGTGGAGCATTACGACAACGCTCATCAGCAAGGCCTATTCGTAGCCGGCGCCATGCTCGGCGAAAAGGGGTCTTACGAACCCGTCCCCTACTTCTGGACCGAGCAGTACGACAGCATGATTCAGCAGATAGGGGTCTTCGATCCGTCAGACGCTGCAGTGCAGCGAGGCGACCCCAAGAGCGGGAGGTTCTCCGTCTTTTATCTTCGCCAGGGGTCAGTGCGCGGTTGCGTGGCGGTCAACAGCTTCCACGACCTGTCGTCTGCCCGTCGCCTCATCGGCGCAGAGGTCGCGGTCAGCGCCGAGTTACTGGGAGATCCCGCGGTCGATCTCCGGGACTGGTCGATGCAGGCGGCCGCTGCTGCCCGGAACACGACCGCCTAGCCGGCCAGAGGGTCGAGGCCAAGCCGCCGCCTGGTGATCGCGATCGCTTCGGGGTTGTCGTCGACTAGCAGATACCTACGTCCCAAGGCGGCCGCGGCGACTCCTGTCGTACCGCTGCCACAGAAGAAGTCGGCCACCAGCTCGCCCTCGCGGCTCGACGCTCGCACGATCCGTTCTAAGAGCGCAAGCGGCTTCTGGGTCGGATAGCCCACCCGCTCCCGGCTCCGGGTGGGCACGATCGTCATCCACCAGGTGTCGGTGGGCAGCTTGCCTCGGGCCGCCTTCTCGACCCCCACCAGGCCCGGCGCCATGTAGGGGATGCGATCGATCTGGGTGCGATCGAAGGTCCACTGACCCGACTTGGCGTACCAGAGGATGTTGTCATGCTTTGGGGGCCAACGATCTCGGGGCCTGCCCCCATAGTCGTAGGCCCAAATGATCTCGTTGAGGAAGCGGTCCGCCCCAAAGATCTCGTCTAGCAGCAGACGGGCGTAGTGGGAGGCTCGGTAGTCCAGGTGGAGGTACAAGGAGCCCTGGGGTTGGAGCACTCGATGGACCTCGACCAGGCGCTGGTGGAGGAACTCCAGGTAGAGGTCTCGTTGCAGGTTGTCGCGATAGCTCTGCCGGGAGACAACCTGAAACCGGTACTCGCGACCGCCGAAGCCGCGCCGACGGAGCGCCCCCGAACCGGTTCTGATCGAGTCCAGCCGCCGCATCCGACCGGTCCCGAAGGGAGGGTCGACGTACACCAGGTCAATGCAGGCGTCGGGCAGGGATCTTAGGACCTCAAGGTTGTCGGCGAGAACCACCCGGCCTGGCTCTCTCTCCCCGGCGCCCCCGACAAGTGACGGCTCCACGCTGGTCGGCCTCTCCAAGGCCGTCATGATCGCATTTAGCTAGGCCTGGACCGCAGGATCTGCGCCGCCCCAGAGAACACGATCTAGGACAATCTGTCCAAGGCAGAGAGAAGTCACTCATCACCCGGGGCCGATGCCTCGCCTCATACTTTGTCCCTAAGATCCCAACAGTGAGCGACAACGGCGGACCGGCGGTGCGGGTGGCGATTACGGGAATGGGACTGGTCACCCCACTCGGCACCGGGATTGACGCAGTATGGGAAAGCCTGATCCACGGTCGGTCTGCGATCGACACCATCACCCAGTTCGACGCCTCCGCTTATCCCACCCGCATCGCCGCCGAGGTCCATGACTTCGATCCCGAGCTCTACATGGACCGCAAAACCGCCCGCCACGTGGCCCGCTACTGCCGCCTGGGATTGGCGGCGGCCCGGATGGCGCTGGAGGACTCAGGCCTAAAGCCCGAGCAGATGGACCCCGATGACGTCGGGGTGATCGTGAGCTCCGGCGCTGGCGGAATGGAGGAGATCGAGCGCGGCCACCAGGTCCTGATCGACCGCGGGATCAGTCGGATCAGTCCCTTCATGGTGCCGATGATGATCACCGACATTGCCTCTGGGCTGATCGCCATCGAGCTTCGATGCGGTGGCCCCAACTACGCCGTGGTGAGCGCCTGCGCCTCGGGTGGGCACGCTCTGGGCGACGCTGCCGAGGTAATCCGCCGCGGTCAAGCTGTGGCCATGATCGCGGGAGGGGCCGAGGCGGCCATAACCCCATTGATGATGGGTGCCTTCTGTCAGTTGGGAGCCATGAGCAAGCGCAACGACGATCCCGGCGGCTCGTCCCGCCCCTTCGATCTGGATAGGGACGGATTCATCATGGGCGAGGGCTCGGTGATCATGGTTCTGGAGGAGATGGGGCATGCTCGCGCTCGGGGAGCCCGGATTTGGGCCGAGCTGCTGGGCTGCGGGTCCACCGCCGACATGTACCACTTCACCGCCCCTGATCCGGAGGGCAATGGCGCGGCTAGGGCTATGCGAGCGGTCATGCGTCAATCCGGCATCGCAGCCGAGGACGTCGACTACGTCAACGCCCATGGCACGTCCACACCGCTGGGGGACCTGGCGGAGACCCTCGCGATCAAAAAGGCCCTAGGTGAACGGGCTCGCGAGATCCCGATCAGCTCCACCAAGTCCATGAGTGGTCACCTGCTCGGCGCCGCCGGCGCCTTGGAGGCGGCGGCCACCGTGCTGACCATCGCCCGCGAGGTGGTGCCGCCAACCATCAACCTCGACACCCCTGACCCCGACTGCGACCTCGACTTCGTGCCCAACGTGGCCCGTCCGGCACGAATCGACATCGGCCTTTCCAACTCATTCGGCTTTGGCGGCCACAACGCTTGCCTGGCGCTGGGCCGAGTAGCCGCCTAGCTGCCAGGAGATCAGACCGTGAGCCAAACCGCCGAAACCGCCGCCGACCAAGAACCTCTCGACTTCGCTGAGTTGCAGAAACTCGCCGGCGACGTCCTGGGAGTGGAGCCTGACCGGGTGCAGTTGGATGTCAGCTTCGCCAAGGACCTGGCGGCCGACTCGCTGGACTTGGTCGAGCTGATCATGGCGATCGAGGACAAGTACCACGTCTCCCTGGCAGAGGACGAACTCGATCGCATGAAGAAAGTCGGCGATCTCTGGACCTTCCTCCTGGCCAACTCGCCCGCTGCCGAGGGATGAGCGTCATCGGCCTCGTCGGCAAGGCGCCCTCCATCACCCTGGCCGGCCCGGTGGGCCTGCTCTTCCCGGGCCAAGGTGTTCAGCACGCCGGGATGGGACAGCAGTTGGCCGCCCTCTCCAGCGTTGCTGACAAGATCTTGAGCCGGGCCCAGGACATCTTGGACATGCCGGTGCGTCGGCTCTGCTTCGAGGGTCCCGACAGTGAGCTGCGTCGCACCGAGAACCTCCAACCGTGCCTCATGGCGGTCTCCTGGTCCGCCTTCGAGGCTTATCGCGAGCGCTTTGGGCTGGGCCAAGTTGAGGTGGTCGCGGGCCACAGCATGGGCGAGATAACCGCCTGCGCCGCCGCCGAGTCGATCTCCTGGGAGGCGGCACTGCTGCTGGTGCGTGAGCGCGGCCGCCTCATGGCTGACGCAGCGATGTCAACCCCCGGCAAGATGCTGGCGATCGTGGGCCTGCTCGAGCCTGAGGTTGAGAGGATCCGGCTCGCCGCCAACGAGGCCGGTGGGCTCTGGCTGGCCAACTTCAATGCCCCCGACCAGTTCATCCTCAGCGGTGAAGCCGCGTCGGTGGCCGTCGCCGAGCGTCTCGCCACCGAGGCCGGCGCCCGGCGGGTGCTGATGCTGGAGGTTCCTCTGGCCGCCCACTCGCCACTCATGGGCAGGGCCTCCGCCAAGCTGGCCGAGGCGGTTAAGGCGCTGCCCCTGCGCGCACCTCGCATCCCGCTTATCGGCAATGGCAGCGGCAAGGCGATCAGCACCGCGCGCTCGCTGCGAGTTGAACTCTCAGGCCACCTGCTTCGGCCGGTCCACTGGGCCCGAACCATGACCTCCATGCAGGCGCTGAAGGTCGCCACGGTGGTGGAGCTCGGTCCTGGAAGGGTTCTGGCCAGTCTGGCTGCCAAGCACATGCCCGGAGTGGTCACCTGGAACGCGGACGAGCTGCTGGTCGAGGGCGCCGAATAGGTGGATCTGGATCTCTCCGGTCGGTCGGCGCTGGTCACCGGAGGCGGCAAGGGGATCGGCGCCGCCATCTGCAGAGAGCTCTCCGAGATGGGAGCACGGGTGGTGATCAACTATCGCGCCGACCAGCGAGCCGCGGAGGCCACCGCGTCGGCTCTTGGTGACGCGGTCGCCTTTGGTGCCGATGTGGGAGATCCCGAGCAGGTGGCAAAGATGGTGGCCGAGACAGGCCCGTTCGACGTCGTGGTCAACAACGCTGGGATGCTGCGGGACCGCCTGCTCCTGCGGATGTCAGTCGACGACTGGGATCAGGTCCTGCGCACCGACCTCTCGGCTGCCTTCCACGTGACCAAGGCCTGCGTCCCGCAAATGCTTAGGTCACGGTGGGGCCGGATCGTCAATATCAGCTCGATCGTGGGGCTAGGTGGTAACCCCGGCCAGGCCAATTACGCCGCCGCCAAGGCCGGCCTGATCGGCCTCACCAAGTCCGTCGCCAAGGAACTGGGCTCCCGCAACATCACTTGCAACGCGGTCGCTCCCGGTTACGTGCACACCGAGCTGACCAAATCCTCCATCACGGAGGAGCAAATCGCGGAGTTGGTCAAGCTGACCCCTCTTCGTCGACAGGGAACTGCCGCCGAGATCGCGGCTGCGGTCGCGTTCCTGTGCAGCCCCTCGGCAGCCTTCATCACCGGTGAGGTGCTCGTAGTCGATGGGGGCCTCGCAGCCTAGCTCAACTCCAGGCCTCGGCGGAGACGGTCTTAGACCCACGCCGACGCTCCGAGTGGCGGCGAATCTGTAGCACTGCCGCGGCGCCTGAACGATCTCGCTGACCCCCGGCCCTGGGCGGGACGTGGCTTCGCCTGACGAGAGCGTCGCAACTCAGTTCTGAAGCCGGCATCCTGGCATCCGATCTGACGTTCCCATCAATCTCTCGTGGCATTGTGGTGACTGCTGCCCTCCACTCGGCCGTCGTCTGTTTCGCTTCGGGTGATGAAGGGCCTTCGATCAATGGCGGCTGCACTGGCCGTGCTCGTGCTCGGCGCCGGTCTGGCTTGCATCGGGCTCCAGACCGTTCAGGCCGCCACCGCCGGAGACACGTACGTTTCGCTTTCGCCCGTCCGAATCTTGGACACACGGAGCGATGGGCAGACGCTTGGCGCTGGATCGAGCCTTAATCTGCAGGTGGCCGGTACCAGTGAGGTCCCCGCCGCGGCCACTGCAGTCGCCATCAATGTCACCGTGACAAACACAACCGCGGCTAGTTTCTTGACTGTGTATCCAACCGGTGCTGCCCTGCCGCTGGCGTCCAATCTCAACTGGACAACCGGCGACACCGTGGCAAACCTCGCCATCGTTCCGGTTGGGTCAGGTGGAGCGCTGACGTTCTATAACGCGCTTGGCGATGCAGACTTGGTTGTCGACCTCCAGGGCTATTTTGTCGCTGCGACGGGATCAGGGGGCGAGTACGTACCGCTGGCTCCGGAGCGCATCACCGATACAAGGCCTGGTAGTGGATACCCCAATGCCGGCGACACCCTGGGGCCGGGATCCACGCTAGATGTCCAGGTCTCCGGGGAAGGTGGGATGCCCACAGAAGGCGTCGCCGCTGCTGTTCTCAACGTGACTGTCACTAAGACCTCGGCCCCCAGTTTTCTCAGCGTTTATCCTGAGTCTGACACCAACCCTGGCACTTCCTCCGTGAACTGGGCAGGAGGCGCTACCGTGGCAAACCGCGTAGTAGTTCCGGTTAGCCCTTCGGGCCAGATCACGGTGTTCAACAGCGCTGGCGCGGCCGATGTGGTCATTGACGTGAGCGGCTACTTCGAGACCAGTGCAGCGCCACCCGTGGCTACCGCCAGCTTCTACTATCCCATCTCGCCGACCAGGTTGCTTGACACCAGGCAAGACGGCGACCAGCCTCACAGCGCGAGTTATCTCGGTGAGCAGTTAGCTGCTGTAGATGGGATCAGCCCTGAGGCCACCGCCGTCGTTGCCAACCTAACCACGACCGATACCAGCTCACCCGGATACTTCACGGTCTCTCCCCAGGAGTCTGCACCCACAACCTCTGACCTGAACTGGTCGGCAGGAACGACTGTGGCGAATTTAGACATCGCCACGCTGAGTGCCGATGGCGACATCTACCTGTACAACGCACAGGGCACTGCGGATGCTGTGCTCGACGTATTTGGGTACTTTGTCCCGGCGAGTGGGGGCGGGAACCCCGCCGTCCAGCCTTGTTCAGCTGTAAGCCTGACTCCAACATCCCCCAGCGTCGTTGCCGGACCTGTAGACGTCGCCGTCACGGCTAATTGCCCGGCGGGCGTCTCCCTAACCTATACCTACTGGTATCTCGCGCCTGGCACATCCACCTGGGTCCAGGCAGGGTCGGTCAGTTCTGGTTCCAGCTTTCAGTACACCACGTCTGCATGGGCTAGCGGGAGTTACGAACTGCTCGCGTGGGCCAGTTCACAACCGGGCGTCTTCCAGGCAGCCACCGGAGCTTCTGAGGTTCAGTTCTCCGCTAACCCCCTGACAAACCTTCCAGATACGTTTATGTCCACGTGCTACACCAATGGCTACGCGTCAGTGACATGCATGGAAGCGGAGACTGCTGCCATCAACTCAGCTCGGGCCGGAGAGGGCGTTGCGGCCTTGAGCTGGCCATCCTCTCTGTACTCCCTGAGCCCAGCTGACCAGGAGTTTGTTATGGCCGACGAGGAGAGAGTGGGTCGCGGGCTGCCGGCGATTGCGGGTCTGACTGCGGGCGCGAGCCAGGTGGCGACCGAAGCCGCGCAGGCAAACGCGGATCCCGACGGCTACGATGTGCCCGGGGCGATTGCCTACGCCAGCAATTGGGCTGAGGATTATGGGCCGCTAGGCTCCATGTTCGACTGGATGTACAACGACGGCCCAGGCTCGTTCAACGAAGACTGCACCAGCGCGAACAGTTCGGGGTGCTGGATCCATCGAGACGACATTCTGCTCAATATCTCAAGTGGTGTGATGGCGGCACCGGCGGGCTACACGTGGACCGGGGGAACAGCCTGCACACCCGAGAGCGGAGTCAGCTACCTCGACGCCTGCTCGCTGCTATGGGTGCTGGTACCCACTAGCTCGGTGACATATGACTTCACCTGGGCTGACGCGGTCGCCATGGGCGCCTGAGCAATTATCGAAGAGGGAGCCCTCAGCGTCTGGGTGGGGCGGCTACATGGACTGTGAGCGCAGGGTGGCACACTGAACCTGCCGGATAGTTTGCGTTAGCGCCCGCCTCCCTGATGAGGCGCGTTCGTCTGGAGGGCCACCCAGCCCCGATGGCTCCTCGAAGCCGCTACGGTTGCGGGATGGCGATCCCCCCCAACGCATCTCCTACGGTGCCAGTAGCGACGTGGATAAAGCCCAGTTCTGAGGAGGAGGTTCGTGGCTGAGGGAGCTGCAGTTCTCTCCGAGCGCGGGGTTCAGACGCCTGGGCTGCTCATGGTTGAGCGAGAGTTCCGGGTACCGCTCGATCACTCCTTGACCGCCTCGGAGCAGATCACGGTATTTGCGCGGGAGGTCGCCGAACCCGACGGCCGTGACCGCCCATACCTGGTGTTCTTCGAGGGCGGCCCGGGCCACGAGCCCAGTCGCCCCACCCGCCACCCGACCAGCCCGGGTTGGCTGGACAGGGCTCTGAAGGACTACCGGGTGCTGCTGCTGGACCAGCGCGGTACCGGACGCTCCAGCCCGGTTGGCGATCTCTCCTCGCTGACGGCCAGCAACCAGGCAAGCTACCTAACCCACTTCAGGGCCGACTCCATCGTCAGCGATGCCGAGTTGATCAGGACCTCCCTCGGGGTCGAGTCGTGGAGCCTGCTGGGACAATCGTTCGGCGGTTTCTGCGTCGTGCGTTACCTGTCCCAGGCGCCGGAAGGTGTGCGCGAGGCATTCGTGACGGGTGGGCTGCCGCCAGTGGGACGTTCGCTCGACGAGGTCTACCGAGCGACTTACTCGCGAATCCTGGAGCGCAACCACCGCTTCTATCAGCGCTACCCCCAGGACCGGTCCCGGGTCAGCCAAATCCGCGAGTGGCTCACGGCCGACGAGGTACGCCTACCTAGCGGTGACAGGCTCACCCAACGTCGCTTCCGACAACTGGGGCAGGTGCTGGGCATGAGCACCGGCGCCGAGCAACTCCACTACCTGCTGGAACTTCCGTTCGGTTCTCCGGCCTTTCTGCACGACGTCGAGACAGCGCTACCGTTCTCTCGCAATCCCCTCTACGCCATCATCCATGAGGCCTGCTATGCCGACGGCGAGACTACCGACTGGTCAGCCGCCCGACTGTTGCCTGACGAGTTTCAGCAGGACGCTGACCTGTTCACCGGGGAGCATATCTACCCATGGATGTTTGACGATTACGGTTCTCTGGTACCGCTGAAGGAGGCCTCGGAATTACTCGCTGCCTACCAGTGGCCGAAGCTCTACGACGCGAATCGACTGCAATCCAACCAGGTGCCCTGTGCCGCCGCCATCTTTGCCGACGACCCTTATGTCGAGCGCGTCTTCTCCGAGGAGACCGCTTCACTCATTCGTGGCCTGCGCCCCTGGCTGACTAACGAATATGACCACAATGCTCTCCGCGCCGATGGTGACCGGGTTTTGGGGCGCTTGATTGACCTCGCCCACGGGCGTGCGTAATCGGCGGCAACGTGGAAGCTTCGGCTCCGAAAACTCGCGTCGCCTGTCTGCTACTAGCCCACCAAGCCCGACAGATGTTGCCTGCACGGTTAGATAGGGCCGTCCAACAGACCCCAATTCTCTTGCCTCGGAACGGCCCGTTGAGAGATCAGGCTCTCAGGCAGCTCGGCTCAAGCCAACGGGTGGAATTGGGTCAGGTCGGCAGTGGCAGCCTCCTCAGATGAGGAGAAGCTGGTGACCTCGGCTGCGGCCGGTCCGCGACGGAGCAGAAGCGCGAACTCGTCCATCGCATCTGGAGAGCCCTCAGCGACTACTTCGACCGCTCCCGACTCGGTGTTTCGGACCCAACCGCTCAGGCTGAGCTGCCTGGCGTGGATGGTAGCGAAGGCTCGAAAGCCAACCATCTGAACCCGTCCCTCAATCCAAAAACGCCGTCGTACAGGTGAGCGGTGACGCTTCCGCATGTGCACTCGGTTTCCCCTCACTGCATTATTCGTGGAGGACTGCTTCCGACCCGCCGGACGTCGCAAAGGCTCGCACAGCCGGACGCGCGCCCGCGGGTGGAGACCAGCTCACAGCGCTGCCCTCGTCAAGGCGAGCGAATTGGATTTCTAGGAGTCCGGCTTACCCTGGGGGGAGGAACCCGAGCAGCTCCTGGCTGGCGAACGCACTGGCACTGAAGGGCACCACCATGGTCGAGATGTCCCAACTCTGACCGCTCCAGTTCATCTGACTCACCGTGTAGGTACTGTCGCCTGGGCCTACGGCGATAACCACGGCTACATGCCCGTCCGGGCCCGCCGCAAACGGACCTGGGCCGTCCCACACAACCAGGTCCCCCACCGCTGGCGTGGTCGCCACCGGATCGCCAGTGAGCTCGGTATAGCTCCGGGGCAATCCCGACGCGTTGCCATGGACTGTGCTGAAGTAGGGACTGTCCCAGTTGATCTCCGCCCAGAAGGTGCACTGGCCGGGGGTACCGGACTCATCACAGTTCACGCCGGCCGCCCAGTCACCGTAGCATCGAGCAACAATGCCCACATTAGCCGGGTTGGCCATGTACCCACTCAATGCTGATTCCGAGGGAATGGTGTGCTCGGCATATTGATAGTCGGGCGCGGACATTACGTCGGTCATGGCGTAGACGCCCTGATACGCCCCGCCGCTGGTAACCCAGATCGCCAGGTTGTACGTACCCACAGTCCAAGTGGAGGTGTTGTAGGTGTAAGTGTCCGACCCAGACCAATTCGTCGCCAGCATCCATACCGAGCTGTACCAGGGCTTGTACCAATACTCATAATCGACCGCGGAACCAGACGGACATGCCGCGGTCGCGTCCACCGTCACAGGCGTCCCTTGGCTGCTGGTGCCTGCCGTGGCCGATAGACCGGCCGCTGAGCAGGGCAGGGCGACAGTGCCGCCCCCCGTATCTTCGGGTGCGAAATACCCAAAAACATCGACAATCGCGTCAGCGGTGCCGGCAGCGTTGAAGATATCCAACTCGCCATCGCTGTTGAGCGAGCCGATCGTCAGGTTAGGCACGGTCTGGTTGACGCCGAAGTTCACATCCGAGGTCTCGGGAGCCACCTGCTCAGGAAGCAAACTGAAGAAACTGGGCTCGGTCGCATTGACGGACGTCAGGTTCGCAATCACCGCATCCGCCGATGAGCTGATCCCCTCAATGCCGGCGAACTGTTCCGTCAGATAGCTGCCGGGCCCCAGGGTTCCCGCGTCCGACCTAGTGTCGAGTAGCCTGACCGGGTCCAGTGGATGGAAGAGACCAGCGTCGCTGGGAGTGCTCGTGCCGTCTGTGAAGTACCCCACGACATCCACGACAAGATCGGTATCACCCTGGGAGTTGTAGAAGCTAATCTCGCCATCGGCACCGACCGGGGCGATGACCTGGTTGGCTACGGTGTCGCCTGGCCACCAGTTGAGATTCGAGGCCAGTGGCATGCTGAGCCCAGTGGATACGCGGTAAGGAAGCTGTATTGGGTGGTGTTTGTCACGGTCACATTCATAGCGACTGCCCCAACGCCGCTGGCGGGGACTCCGCCCTCACCCTCTACCTGGACGTTCAAAGTACCCCCCGGTGGCAGGGTGTCGCCACTGTGGGGGTCGCCGCTCCCAGGCCGGGTGTCAGTGATTCGGGCGGGATCCAGCGCAACGAAGCTGCCAGCCGTGCTGCTGGTGGATGCGGCCTCAAAGTAGCCTTCGAGATCCACTACAACTTGCACCGATCCGACCGCGTTGTAGATCGAGACCTGACCGTTGGTGCCCAATGACACCGTGGTCAGGTTGGCTACGGTTTCGCCGGCGGAGAAGTTCAGGTTGGACACCATTGGAGTACTCTCACCGGCCGGATATACGGCGAGGTAGCTAACTGCGGTGGGATCAGTAACGGTGACATTGAGCACGACGGCGGTGGCGGTAGTCGGCACTGAGTCGACGCCAGCCACTGTCAGGTTCTGGATGCCATTGCTGCCCAGCGGACTTCCGCTCACGCGGGTGTCGAGGACTCGATAGGGGGCCAACGGGATATAGGAACTGCCTGTGCCTCCTGCGCCAGCTACTTGTCCCAACACGACATAGGCCGGCCCTACGGCCAGCACTGCTAGCGCCAACGCGGCGCCCATGCTCGTTTGGATTAACCGAGCAGCCTTGCCAGTGGGCCCCCTTTGCACAGTAAGGCGACGCTATCAGCTACTGCCGTGCGCGATCGATGAACTTCGGCCACGATCTTGCGACGGTTCAAGACGAGCTCCAACTGCTGCGGTGCGCCCAGGCCAGAGCGAGGTTCGCCCCGTGACCTGCTAACCCGCACGACTGCCACGTAGTTGCTGGTACGGCAGCGGGAGGAAGCACGGGACCCAAGACCCCGGACACGTCGGCCTCTGGGGATCGGACTAGACCTATTTGGGGAGGGTACGACCCGCCTCTTCCTGACGGGCGAGCATGAACAGGAGGTCGGAGAGGCGGTTGAGATAGCGCAGCACCTCGGGGTTCTCCAACTCGCCCTGACGCTGCAAGGTGACCGCCCGGCGCTCGGCCCGCCGCACCAGCGTGCGGCCCAGGTCGATGGCCGCCGCGCCAGGGTTGCCGCCGGGGATGACGAAGCCGTCTGGAAGCCCCACCATCGCCTCCAAGTGGTGGACCTCCGCCTCCAGAGCATCCGCGGCCTCGGCCTTCAAAGTCGGGAAGTGAGCTTGGAGCTTGGGACGCTGACCGCGACCTGTCGCTAGCTCCGCGCCGACCGTGAAGCACTCGCGCTGCAGCTCCAAGATCCGCTCCTGGACCGCTGTCTGGGTGCAGAGCGCCCGAGCCAGCCCCAGAGCTGAAATCGCCTCATCCAGAGCCCCGTAGGCCTCAGTTCGCAGGTCGTCTTTGGCCACCCTGCCTCCATAGAGAAGGCTGGTCTCGCCGCCGTCACCTCCCTTGGTGACGATGCTGGAGGGAGGCAACTGCGACTCAGGCGCCAGCCACTGAGAGCCGAGGGGCGAGTGCGGCTCGATCCGCCTCCACCTGCTTGGTGGCGGCCAGGGCCGCAGTGGTGGCATCGCCGACAGCGGTCGTGACCTGGCGGGTCAGCTGAGCCCTGACATCACCGGCGGCGTAGATGCCGGGAACCGAGGTCATCATGTTGGCGTCGGTCAGGTAGTAGCCCTGGGAGTCGTGGTCAGCGT
>Ga0102924_1000376_pt1 | contig 55508 bp, 54 predicted proteins | sample PaiPotPPM11metaG_FD_80116 | JGI IMG/M metagenome (GOLD analysis project Ga0102924, IMG submission 80116) | Iron sulfur acid spring bacterial and archeal communities from Banff, Canada, to study Microbial Dark Matter (Phase II) - Paint Pots PPM... ... | reverse complement strand
GGTCAACGCACACCTCATGAGCCGGGCCAAGCCGGACGCGATCTTCATGCATTGCCTGCCGGCCCATCGCGGCGATGAGGTCACCGACGAGGTGATCGACGGCCCGCAATCGGTGGTGTTCGACGAAGCCGAGAATCGGCTGCACGCGCAGAAGGGCATTTTGACGTGGTGCCTTCGAAGCTGACGGGCAATCTAAGTTGCTCTGACGCCAGCCCTCACAATTCGCCGCTTGTTGCCTATATTGGGTCGCGATGAACGCTCCCGAAACCGCCATCCCGGTCCGCGAGCCGGCACAAACCGGCCGCGATGACACCATCCTGCCTTTTGCAGTGAAGGCGCTCGATCTGCGCGGCCGCATCGTGCGGCTCGGCGCCGCAGTCGATGCGATCCTGTCGAGCCACGACTACCCGGCGCCCGTCGCCAAGCTGCTCGGCGAGGCGATCGTGCTCACAGTGATGCTGGGCTCGGCGCTCAAATTCGAGGGCCGCTTCATCCTGCAGACGCTGACCGACGGCCCAGTGCGCATGCTCGTTGTCGATTTCACTTCGCCCAACAAAGTGCGGGCCTGTGCCCGCTTCGATGCCGAGCGCGTCGCCGCCGCCATCGCCGCCAACGAAGCCAAGCCCGGCAAGCTGCTCGGCCACGGTCATCTCGCCATGACCATCGACCAGGGTCCCGAGATGAGCCGTTACCAGGGGCTGGTGCCGCTCGAAGGCGGCGATTTCGAGCAGGCGGCGCACGAATACTTTTCGCGCTCCGAGCAAATCCCGACCCGCGTGCGGCTTGCCGTCGCCGAAGAATTCCGCAGTGGCAATGGCGGGCGCCGGCACTGGCGCGCCGGCGGAATTTTGCTGCAATTCCTGCCGAACTCGGTCGAGCGCGCGCGCCAGGCCGATCTCGATCCCGGCGACGCGCCGCCCGGTACGCAGCCGCACGCGGTGCCCGAGGACGAGGCTTGGGTGGAAGGCCGCTCGCTGATCGCGACCGTCGACGATCTTGAACTGCTTGATCCGGCGCTATCGAGCGAACGCCTTGCCTACCGATTGTTCCACGAGCGCGGGGTTCGCGTGTTCCGCGCCGCACCGGTGGAGGCGCATTGCTCGTGCTCGCGCGAAGGCGTCGAGAACATGCTGCGAAGTTTTTCCCAGGAAGACCGCGCCGACATGGTCGAGGACGGCCGCATCACAGTGACCTGCGAATTTTGCAGCTCGACCTATGTTTTCCAGCCGAGCGAGATAGTCGCGCAGTCCGGAACCGCGGCAGGCTAAGCCCGATCACCCTGCCAAGCCGGAGCTGAGGCCGGTACGGCATGGGTCTGCCATTGGCAACGGCGTGCGCGCTGCGAAGCAGCCCGACATCGCGGCTATGGAACAGTCGCCCATTCCCATTACTCCAGCGGCGCGCTGAATAACGGATCGCCCGGCACCATCTGCCGGCACCATCATCGGCGCCGCCAGGTGCGGCGCCGATTTCAATTGAGCGTTCGCTTTGCTTCGGTGCTGTCGAGCGAAAAGGCCGGCACGTCGATGTCGAAAAGCTCGCCGGCCGCGCTCACCATGCCGTAGGTACCGACCATGAAGCCCGACGGCGTCTGCAGCGGCACGCCGCTGGTATATTCGAACGCCTCGCCGGCTTTGAGCACCGGCTCCTCGCCGACCACGCCGGCGCCGCGCACCTCCTGCCGGCGCCCATTCGCGTCGGTGATGCGCCAGTGGCGAGTCTTGAGCTGTACCGTCTCGACGCCCTTATTGGTGATCGATATCGTATATGCCCAAAAAAAATAGTTATTCTCCGGCGACGACTTGTCAGCGACGAACCGCGGCTTCACCACGACCTCGATGTTACGGGTTACGGCACGATACATGCTGCTGGTCCTGTCGCATTTTCGACTCTAGCCTCGCCGAGATTCGGACAGCCGCCCGGCGCTGCCGACGCAATCTCATGCGATTCCACGCATAAGTGAATAGATTCAAGGCCGTTGTTGCAATAACCGTACGGACGCGCAAGCGTACGATGCGAAATGGCTTGTCTTGCCGGGCTGCGGCGGCCGAAAATGGTTGCAAATCTGCAAGTCGTAAGGCCCTCGACGATGCCCTCGACGCTGCCTGCGGTCTCGACCGAGCGCGATTTGCGGCTCGATCTGTTCCGCGGCGTGGCGCTGTGGCTGATCTTTCTCGACCATATCCCCGAAAACGTCGTGAACTGGTTCACGATCCGTAACTACGGCTTTTCCGACGCGACCGAAATCTTCATTTTCATCTCCGGCTATACCGCGGCTTTCGTTTACGGCCGCGCCATGCGCGAGCGCGGTTTTTTGGTTTCGAGCGCGCGCATCCTGCGGCGCGCGTGGCAGATCTACGTTGCGCACATTTTCCTGTTCACGATTTTCATGGCCGAGATCGCGTACGTCGCGGCGACTTTCGACAACCCGCTCTACGCCGAAGAAATGAAAATCCTCGACTTCCTCAAGCAGCCGGACGTCACGATCCTCCAGGCGCTGATCTTGAAGTTCAAGCCAGTCAACATGGACGTGCTGCCGCTTTACATCGTGCTGTTGCTGCTGTTTCCGCCGATGCTGTACGTGCTGCTGTGGCAACCGGCATTCGCGCTCGCCGGCTCTGCGCTGCTCTATGTGCTGACCTGGACGTTGGACTTCAATCTGCCCGCCTACCCGAACGGTGTCTGGTTCTTCAATCCATTCGCCTGGCAACTGCTGTTTGTGTTCGGCGCTTGGTGCGCACTCGGCGGCGCTCAGCGTCTTGCCGGCGTCATGCGCTCGCGCATCATCCTGACAATCGCAATTGCATATCTTGCGTTCGCTTTTGCCATCACGCTGACCTGGTATATCGAGCCGCTCGGACGCTTCGTGCCGAATTGGCTCAGCGAATGGATGTACCCGATCGACAAGACCAATCTCGACGTGCTGCGGTTCGCGCATTTTCTCGCGCTCGCCGCCGTGACGGTGAGATTTGTGCCGCGCGACTGGCCAGGACTTAAGTCGCCGATTCTGCAACCGGCAATTCGCTGCGGCCAGCATTCGCTGGAAATCTTCTGCCTCGGCGTGTTCCTGGCCTTCGCCGGGCAATTCATTATCAGCGAATATTCCGGCGGCCCGCTGATTCAGGTCGCCATTAGCCTCGTCGGGATTATGATCATGATTGCGACCGCAAACCTGATATCGTGGTACAAGGTGATAGAAGGGCGAAGCCCCTCCTCGCGCGTCAAACCACCTGACGCCGACCTCGCGGGAGGCGAGGCATGACAGTGCTTGTAACTATTCTCGCCGTGTTTGCACTGATCGACGGCGCCGTTGCAGCGGTGCCGGAGCCGAGTTGCGACGTGCCGCAATCGTTCCTATCGAGCGAGAACGACCTCGCGAGAGTCACGAAGGAAGTGAAGTCTCGCCAGCGCCTGGATATCAGCGTGGTCGGCACCGGCTCTTCAGCGCTGCCCGGCCCGGATGGCGTGCGCTTTGCCTATCCGGCGCGGCTCGAGCAAGCGCTCACGCAGCAGCTTCCGGGCATCACCGCCAAGGTCACCGCGCACGTGCAATCGCGGGCGACCACCGCCGAAATGTCGGCAGGACTGGCAAAAATCGTGACTGAAGATAAGCCCTCGCTGGTGATCTGGCAGACCGGCACGGCCGACGCCATGAAGAGCGTCGAGCCGGAGGAATTCCGCACCAGCCTTGAAGACGGCATCGGCACGATTGACGGCGGCGGCGCCGACATGATTCTGATGAACATGCAGTACAGCCCGCACACCGAATCGGTGATGGATGTTTCAGGCTATGCTGACATCATGCGTTTTGTTGCACAGCAACATAGCGCGCTGCTGTTTGATCGGCTTGGAATCATGCGCAACTGGAACGACAGCGGCACGTTCGACCTCTATACCACTACCAAGAATTATGATATGGCGCGCCGTGTTCACGATTGCATTGGCCGGGCCTTGGCGTCTCAGATCATCAGTGCATCGCATCTGGACGCGGTGAGAATGCAAACGACTCGTTAATGTCTCCTAACAGCCAAAAAATAATCGCCTGCCTGGCGTGGGCTGCTGCAGCCGCTGCGGTTTTTTCCACTTTTGTGGCAGCGCACGCGCAGGTCATCGAGCCTGCGCGTATTGTCGCATCCGGATTCATGCCTGGCGCCGCACCGGCGGCAATGCCGGCTGCCACACCGGCGGTCATTGCTCCGCCGACACGGCCGGTCAGCGCATTGCCGCATCCAAACGCACCGCTTGCCGCCTCGCCGATCACTTGCAGCGCTCCGGCCGAGCTCACGCATTTCGATCGTCCGCTGCCGCACACAGCGCGGCGGCTCGCCAGCGGTGAGCCGCTCGCCATCGTCGCCATCGGATCGTCATCGACGGCTGGCGCCGGCGCAAGCTCACCCGATGCGAGTTATCCGAGCCGGCTTGCGGTTGAGCTCAAGCAGCGCTTGCCGTTGCAGGACATCACCGTGCTCAATAGCGGCGTCAACGGCGAAGAGACCGATCAGATGGTGGCGCGATTCGAGACCGGCGTTTACCCCGCGCAGCCGCAACTCGTGCTGTGGCAGGTCGGCACCAATTCGGTGCTGCGCGATCGTCCGCTGGAGCCGCATTCCGTGCAATTGCAGGAAGGCATCGACGAGCTCAAAGACACCGGCGCCGACGTGGTGCTGATCGATCCGCAATACTCGCCGAAAGTTCTTGCCAAGTCCGAAGCCCCCGACATGGTCGATCAGATCGCGCTGATCGCCAAGGAGAAGAACATCGATCTGTTCCACCGCTTCGCGGCAATGCGCGACTGGCACGAGGTCCAGCACCTGCCGTTTGACACCTTCGTGTCGCCCGACGGACTGCACATGAACGACTGGGGCTATTCTTGCTGGGCGAAGCTGCTCGCCAATGGCATTGCCGAGGCGGCGACTCGCCCGGTCGCGTCCGCCGGCGCGTCCGCGCACACCGCACACTAGCTGTCATGCCCGCTAAGGCGGGCATCCAGTATTCACAACGCGAGCCGCCGCGCCGCCCCCATTGTCAGAGAATACTGGATCATCCGCCTTCGCGGATGATGACAGTCCTTACACCGCGTCGAGAGCGCCGAGCACGTCTTCGACGATGTCGTCGGGATGTTCAAGGCCGGCGGAGAGCCGCACCAGACCGTCGGTGACTCCGATCTCCGCGCGTTGCGCCGGCGTGAGCCGCTGGTGCGTCGTGGTCGCCGGATGGGTGATGAGGCTCTTGGCATCGCCGAGATTGTTGCTGATGCGCACGAGCTTCAGCGCATCCAGGAAACGGAACGCCGCCCGCTTGCCGCCCTTGATCTCGAACGCCACCAGCGTCGAACCGCCGCGCATCTGCTTCTGCGCCACCGCCGCCTGGGGATGATCTGGACGGCCGGGATAAATCAGGCGCGAGACCTTTGGATGCTCCGCAAGCGCGACCGAAACGGTCGCCGCACTATCCGTCTGCCGCCGCACGCGCACCGCCAGCGTCTCCAAGCCCTTGAGCAGCACCCAGGCGTTGAACGGCGATAGCGACGGGCCGGTCTGGCGGATCAGCATGTGGATTTTGTCCATGATGAACTTTTGCGAGGCGAGCACGACGCCGCCGAGACAACGTCCCTGCCCGTCGATGTGCTTGGTCGCCGAATAGACGACGCAGTCGGCGCCGAGCGCGAGCGGCGACTGAAACAGCGGCGTGGCGAAGACATTGTCGACGATCAGCGTCGCGCCGGCCTGATGCGCGATCTTTGCCACTTCGGCGATGTCGATCACTTCGAGCGCGGGATTGGTCGGGCTTTCGAGAAAGAAAGTCTTGGTGTTCGGCCGCACCGCGTTGCGCCAGGCGTCGAGATTGCAGCCGTCGACCAGCGTCGAGTCGACACCGAAGCGCGGCAGATAATCCTCGATGACGTAGCGGCAGGAGCCGAACATCGCCTTCGATGCGACCACGTGATCGCCGGTCTTGAGCTGACCCACGAGCGAAATCGTGACCGCAGCCATGCCGGTCGCGGTGGCCCGCGCCGCCTCGGCGCCTTCGAACGCCGCCATGCGCCGCTCGAACATGTCGACGGTCGGATTGGCGAAGCGCGAATATTGATAGCCGGGATCTTCGCCCTTGAAGCGCGCTTCGGCCTGGGCGGCGCTGTCGTAAACGTAGCCTTGAGTGAGGAACAACGCTTCGGATGTTTCGCCAAACGGCGAGCGCAGCGTGCCGGACTGGACCAGGCGGGTTTCCGGGCGGTAGAGCTTTTTCGCGGGCGCGGACATGTGGCCCTCCTCGGGCAAACAAAAACCCGGCCGGGAGGAAAATCCTCAGGCCGGGCTCACACATCCCCGGCCTTTTAGCTACTTGTTTTACGTGGCTAGCAAGCCGGCCGGCTCAAATGACCACGGGATAAAACAGCTTATACGCCGCGTCCGCCTTTGCGTCAAACCCGGCGTCGGGTTAGATCGCTGCCGGTCCCATACGGGTCGACGTGGTGATCGCGTGCCCCTTTCCTTCGCGCCTTCCGACAGCGGAATCCTGCCCGACCGCATGATCGCGGAGCTGGCGGCGGACGGCGGGATTCGCGCCCACTATCCGTTCGCTCCCGGCCAAATCCAGCCGGCGAGCCTCGACCTGCGTCTCGGCGCAATCGCATATCGCGTGCGCGCAAGTTTCTTGCCTGGACCCGGCACCACCGTCGCCGAGCGCATCAATGAATTGAAGCTGCACGAATTCGCACTGTCTTCCGGCGCCGTGCTGGAAACCAACTGCGTTTACATCGTGCCGCTGATCGAGCGGCTGGCCCTGCCTGCCGACATCGCGGCAGCGACAAATCCGAAAAGCTCGACCGGCCGGCTCGACGTGTTCACGCGCGTGATCGCCGACGAAACGCGCGGTTTCGATCGCGTCGCGCCCGGTTACAACGGTCCGCTCTTTGCCGAGATCAGCCCGAAAACATTTCCCATTCTGGTACGCGAAGGCACGCGGCTGTCGCAATTGCGGCTGCGCCGCGGCGACGCCGCACTCACTGCCGAAGCGCTGCGCGCGCTGCACGCGAGCGAGCGGCTGGTCGACCGCGCCGAGGCGGTGATGGGCGACGGCATCGCGGTCAGCATCGATCTTTCCGGCGCCGGACCGGCGGCAAGTCCCCACCCTAACCCTCCCCCGCATGCGGGGAACGGAACGGCAGCGGGCATCGTCGGCTATCGCGCCAAGCGGCACACCGCAGTGATCGAAGTCGATCAACGCGACGCCTACGACGCTGCCGACTTTTGGGAGCCCATTCCGGCGCGTGCCGACAAGAGCCTGATTCTCGATCCGGACGAGTTTTACATCCTGGCGTCGAACGAGGCGGTGCAGGTGCCGCCGGACTATGCCGCGGAGATGGTGCCGTTCGATCCGCTGGTCGGCGAATTCCGCGTGCACTATGCCGGTTTCTTCGATCCTGGCTTCGGTTACGCCGGCGCCGGCGGTTTTGGCTCGCGCGCCGTGCTCGAAGTGCGCTCGCGCGAAGTGCCGTTCATCCTCGAACACGGCCAGATCGTCGGCCGGCTGGTATACGAAAGGATGCTGGCGCGGCCCGACCAGCTATACGGCAGCGGCATCGGCTCGAATTATCAGGCGCAGGGCCTTAAACTGTCGAAGCACTTTCGCGCCTGAGCGCTGGTCTTCGCTGCCAAGCGAGCACGCAGACGCGCCACGCTGCGAGCGCGACGGCGAAAGCGGCGATCCAGACGATGCGCGAGCCGTAGCGATCATGCGGATTGGAGATCACGCCGCAGACGGCGGCATTGCCGAGCAGCGCCAGCGCGATCGTTGCGGCGAGGCACGCAAGATCGGTGAATTCGGCGCTCCACCATCCAAGGAAAATCAGTGCGGGAAGCAGTGCCATGGCCGTCCGCGCCACGGGCACGTGGATGTCATTGATCGCCGCAAAGCCGATCTCGCTGTGCTGCTGCCGCGCCCCCTGCATCGCCGGAACGACCGACGGCGTGTAGCGCTCGATGATGCCGTAGGTGTGCCAGATCGTGGTGACGATACCTTCGCCGGTCGCTACCGCAACGAGCTGCCGCGCAGTTGCGCCGAGCGCGGTCTCGATCTGCATGCCGGGATAATCGCGCAGGCTGCCGAGCACGATGCTGCGCATTTCATCGCCGAGGCCGGTGAAGCGGCCCAGTTTATTGAATACGCTGTTGCCCCACAGAAACGAGTCGGCATCGAGCGGCAGTTCGTTACGGTACGGACAGAGCTTGAACTGATGATCCGAACAATGGTCGTTCAGATAGCGCGTTACGATGCCGTCCTGGAGCATGCGGCCGAACGCGATGCCGTAGCCGCCCGGCGTCCAGGCAAGAGTTTTGCTGACGACAAAATTCGCGCCGAGCAGCATGACGGCGCCGAGTACGATCGCGGCCGTCATCGGCGCCAGCCGCGCGCGCGGCACCAGCCTGGCATTGCGCCACGAGATGACGAGCGCGACTGCACCGAGGCCGAGCAACACCGCAAAAGTGGCGCTGTGCGTGGAACCCGCGAAGGCGATGAACACCACAAGGGCCGCGCGTTCGCCTCTGGTGATCCGATCGCCGTGCCACACCAGAGCATGGAACGCGAGCACGGCAAGGCCCGCGAAAATGTCGGTCAACAGCACGCTTGCCAGCCAGGGCAACGCCGTCGCCGCCGCCAGCACGGCGATAATCACCGGCAATGCGATCGGATTGCCGCTAGACCGATGCGTCCTCAGCATCAGGCCGATGATCCAGACCGCGGCCAGGGCTTGCAGGACGACGTTCGGCCAAAATTCGAGCGGCCAGCCGGCGAACAGAAACAGGCCGTAGGTCGTCGAGCGGCTGGGCACCAGATAGCCTTCGAACCAGCGCGCCAGATAGCCGCCGGTGTCGAATTCCAGGAGCGGGAAGCGGTTCCACAGCGCCGGCAGCAGCAGAATGATCGTTGCGGAAAGATAGGAACCGATCCGCGTGACGGTGGTGGCCGAGTAGGACATCCGCGGACCATAACGGACTCGGCGGTACTCGATGACGCTGCACCATGAGACAATTCGGCGCGGATGCCGGCTGCACGACATGATCGCCTTTCCCACAAGCCCACACGGCACGGCCGGTATGCCCAAGATTCTTGTGGCATTTCACCTGGAAGGGCGTTTTTCTATGCACGGCGGAATAAAGGGCAGCGAGGATCCGAGTAATACGCATGATGCGGGCGATCGTCGTTGGCTTGGCCGTTTTGGTGTCCACCGCAATGGGGTTGGGCAACGCGCCGGCCCATGCGCAGTCCGGCTACGACCGGCCGGGGGGCGACTTCGCCAACGCGACCGTGCCGAACGGCGATCCGGCGGTTTGCGCGGCCCGCTGCGAGCGCGAGAACCGCTGCCGGGCCTGGAGCTTTTCCTATCCTTCGGCCTCAGGCAGTCCGGCGATGTGCTGGCTCAAGCGCGAGGTGGTGCCGCGGGTGGAGGCAAGCTGCTGCGTGTCGGGCGTCCGCGGCGCTGGCGTGATCGAGCCGCGCATCGGCGAACTCGAATATTCCATCGATCGCTACGGCGGCGATTACCGGGCGTTTGAAACGCCGCCCGATCCTAGGGGCAAAGCCTGCGCCGACGCCTGCCAGTCCGAGAACCGCTGCCGGGCCTGGACCTATCGGCGGCCGGGCTACGGCGTGACGATGGCCCACTGCTACCTCAAGGACGCGATCAAGCCGCCGCGGCGCCGGCCGTGCTGTATCTCGGGCGTGGTGCGGTAATCCCTTCGATTCGTCATTGCCGGGCTGAACACTTGTCCCGGCAATCCATCGCACCTAACGGAACGCTCAATCGCCGCAAGGATACGTGGGTCAAGCCAGCGCATGACGGCGGTGGAAGCTCAGTGCACGCTCACCGTCTCGAGCTCCTGGCTCCAAGCGTTGGCGATGGCAGCCTCGCGGCTGTCGGTGAGCATGATCGGCGTGCCGTCGGCAGCGTGCAGCGCGAACAGCGTCACGCCGGGCGCGATCTTGGGCACCTGCATCTGCGGAAACAGCGAAGCCACGTCCTCGGAGCGGATCGCTTTGACGTATGCGATGCGTCCGTCGCCGAGATGGGCGAGCGCTTCCGGAGTGATTTCGATCTGATTCGGTGTACGGTTCATTTCTGGCAACATGGCCCTCGACTCCCTTTCTGTTGGTCGAGTCCTACCGGGTTAATTAGTCGCACTCATTGATTGCGATGGATTTAACGACGTGCTCGGGCTGTGGGCGCGCCAGATCGATCGACAGCAATCCATTTTTCAAGTCCGCGCCCAACACCTCCATGCCGTCCGCCAGCACGAAAGTCCGCTGGAATTGGCGCGCGGCAATGCCGCGGTGGAGGTATTGACGGCTTTTGTCGTCCTGTTGGCGACCGCGGATGACGAGCTGGTTCTCCTCTGTCGAGACATCGAGCTGATCGCGGGTAAATCCGGCGACCGCAAGGGTAATGCGTAGCCGTTCGGGACTGTTCCCGTCACGCGCAATTCGCTCGATATTGTAAGGAGGATAGCCGTCCGCCGCCTTACCGACGCGATCGAGCACGCGCTCGATCTCGTCGAAGCCAAGCAGGAAGGGACTCGAAAGCGACGAAACCCTGGACATGGTCTCAAAGTCCTTTTTAAGCGACTTTGCCGGGGCCCTTTACGGCACCCCAATCGGCCTCCCAGAAATGATTTCCAGGCGGCCTCAGGTCATATGGAGGTGCAGAACAAGAGGTTCAAGGAGCGCCAAAAGCGGGAAAATTCGCTTCTTTCCAAGACTTTGGCCGAGCAGCTTGGCAAGATGGAACTGTTTGCCGCTGCTCCGCTTTCATAGCGGCAGCGGGGCCATTTTGGCGGAGGCCGCAGGGGGTCGCAGATGCATGAAATCAAGGTCAGGCACGTCCATCCAGGCTTGGCGCCGCGAAGGACCAAGCTGGAAATGCCGGGCTGGGCCGGCAAGCCCGCGCCGCGAGCCGACGGCTCTCACGAATACGCCTGGCATTGCGCGCCGTTCACCGAAGGCGCGCAATACGGCATCGAAGTCTTTTACCCGTACGACAACGAGCTGCGCGTCTCGAAACAGGACGGACAGCTTCACTTTGACGGCGATTTCGGGCCGGCGCCCGATGATGATTTGCAATGGCCGCCGTTCCGTACTTTCGGAGGCGACTACTACACGCACCAGCTTCTGCTCGATTTGCAGGTCGACAAAGATTGGGCGATCAGAACGGAGCCGCATCCGCGATTTTATACCGACACCACGGGCACCGTTCCGATCGCCGTGCCGGCGCTGCTGCGCACCGAGTGGTGGCCGATGATCTCATTCGTTGTCTTCAAATCGCCCGGCGAAGGGCAAGTCCATATCTTCCGGCCCGGCGAACCGATGCTGCAAATCCTGCTGCTGCCGGTGACGTGCGACTTCAACCTCGTGCCGATGACCGAGGAGGAAGCGGCGGAGCGGGAGATTAGGGGGCGCAGAATACACGCGAGCCGCCCGTCGCTCGCGGCGGACTCGACGTGGACCTCAGACACCAACACCGTCTTCGACGGTACCTACCGCTACCTGCTCAGGGCCGCGAAAGGCCGTGCCCGCGAGTGACACGGCCTGATCGCAATCCCACTCAGCGGCCGTAATAGCTGCTGTGGTGATGATGATGGTGGTGATGATGGTGATGGTGACGATGCGGGAGGATGCGGAAGCGCAGCCGCCGAGCGCCGTGGTGATGATGGTGATGATGATGGTGATGGCCCACCCCCACACCGATGACGAGTTGGGCAAGCTTGGTCCCTTCGGCGGGAGCTGAAGCGCGCTGGGCATCGTCGGCCTTCAGCGCTTCGAGCGCGTTCGGGATCGGATTAAGCAGCTCCCGATAGCTTGCCGCCGGGTTCGGCGCGTTTCCCTGCACTTCAGTGGCATTTGCGGCACTAACCGTCGCCAAAGCGGCGGCGGCTCCTAAAAGTCCAGCAATTTTCTTGTCCATTTGTATCGTCCTCTCCAAAGGCGTTCGCGGCGGTACTGCGCGCCGACCACAACAATGCCCTTGAAGGGCAATTGTTCCCCCGTCACGCCGGGTTTCGGCCATATTCTGTAGTTGACGGCGCTCAGGGATGAATCGAGGATGGACGAGTGCGGAGGCTCGCCATGCTGTCGATGCCGCATCTGAACGAAACGGCGGTGATTTCGGACATCGATCCGTTCTCGCGCGAATTCCTCGCCGACCCCTATCCGTATCACGAACAGCTCAGAGACCTCGGCCCCGTGGTGCGCCTGGCGCGCTATGACGTCTGGGCGACGGCGCGCTACGAGCAGGTCAGCGCCATCCTGAACGACTGGCAAAACTTCGGTTCGGGCGGCGGCGTCGGCCTTGCCAATTTCCACACCGAGGGCAACTGGCGCCCGCCAAGCCTGCTGCTCGAAACCGATCCGCCCACGCACACGCGGGCGCGCACCGTGATGAACCGCGTGCTGCTGCCCAAGAACTTGCGCGACCTGCGCGACGGTTTCTATCGCGACGCCGTACGGATGGTCGATCGCGCGCTCGAGCTTGGCACGTTCGACGCCGTCGCCGAACTGTCGCAGCCTTATCCGCTCAAAGTCTTTCCGGATGCGGTCGGTATCGCCGCCGACGAGCGGGAGACGCTGCTGCCCTACGGCAACATGGTGTTCAACACCATGGGGCCGAAGAACGACCTCTATCAGGCTGCACTTGCGCCGGTCGACAAGGTGCTGCCTTGGGTGATGCAGCGCTGCGCGCGCGGAGCGCTGCGGCCGGGCAGTCTCGGCGCCGAGGTCTATAAACATGCCGATTCCGGAGATATCACCGAAGCGGAAGCGGCATTGCTGGTGCGCTCCTTCCTCTCCGCCGGCATCGACACCACCGTGCACGCGCTCGGTAATGCGCTATTGTGTTTTGCCGAAAATCCCGGTGAGTGGCAGAAGCTGCGGCAGGACCCCTCGAAAGTGCGCCAGGCGTTTGACGAGGTCATGCGCTTCGAACCGGCGTTCCAGTGCTATTTCCGCACCACTACGCGGGAAACCGAGTTTTCCGGTACGGCGATCGGCAGCCAGGAGAAAATCTACATTTCCATCGCCGCCGCCAATCGCGATCCACGCCGGTGGGAGGCGCCGGAGCGCTTCGACATCAGCCGCAAGACCGCGGGCCATGTCGGCTTCGGCACCGGCATTCACGGCTGCGTCGGTCAGATGATCGCGCGCATGGAAATCGAGGCGCTGCTCACGGCGATGCTGGAGCGCGTCGCGGCAATCGAGCTCGCCGGTAAGCCGGAACGCCTCATGCACAACACGCTGCGCGCCGTATCCAAGCTTCCCGTGCGGATGACCCGGCTACACTAGCACCGGTCGCGCCACCGCACTGCGCATCGAGGCGCGCAGGCGTTCGGTTGCGGCGAAATCGGCCTCAAACGTCTCGGGATCGAGCACCACGCCGTAAAGGTCCTTCACCGCCGCAAGCGAGATGTAGCCCTGCTTGGCGTCGGCCGCGACATCGGCGGCCGGCCGCTGCAGCGGCGAGCCGTAGCCGCCGCCGCCGCCCGAGCGCATCCGGAACGCATCGCCGGTCTTCAGATTGGCCACCAAGACCTTGGCGTTGGGGAAGTCGGTCTTCCACTTGCCATCGATCCGTATCGCCACTTCATTGCCGGTGGCGTCACCGCCGCCTTCCAGGCCCCACGGCTTGCAATGGGCGCGCTCGACATGGCTATTGAACGTCATCGGCACGCGGGCGCGCACGACGCGCTCGAGACCAAGTCCGCCGCGGTGGCGTCCGGCGCCGCCGGAATCCGGAATGAGCGCGTAGCGCTCGACAACCAGCGGAAATTTGACCTCGGACTGTTCGCTCGGAGAATTGTGGGTGTCGCCGTCGTTGATGCATACCGTCGCCGAGACGCCATCCTCGCTGCGTTTGGCGCCCCAGCCGCCGCCGAGCGGTCCGAAATTCGCGAGAAAGAATTCCGACGTGTGCGGATTGATGCCGTGCGTCGCCGCGATCACCAGATCGGCGTGGTGGCCGGCGATGACGCGATCGGGAATGACCGGCGCCAGCGCCTTGAACACCGTGTCGACGATGGTCATCGGATAGGTCATCCACCACCGCATCGGCGCCGGCCGCACCGCGCTGACGATGCGCCCTGGCGGCACGATCGCCTTGAGGCTGCGGAACGAACCGTCGTTGATCGGATAGTCGGTCGGCGAGGTCAGGCACTTGTACGCAACCTGCGAGCAGGCGTAGCCGGTGGTGATGCCGGAATTAAACGAGCCGCGCACCTGGCGCGAGACGTTGGTGAGATCGACCGTCATCTCGTCGCCTTTGACGATGACGCGCACCTTGATCGGCACCTTCTTGCCGACCTCGATGCCGTCGTCGTCCATGTAGGACTCCGCCTCATAGACGCCGTCCGGGATTGTGCGCGTGCGGGCGCGCGCCATGGCCTCGGAATGATCCATGATGGCCTTGATCGCGCCCAAGACCTCGTTGCGCCCGTAGCGCTCCACCAGTTCGAGGAAGCGCCGCTCGCCGGTCTTCACTGCCGTGATCTGCGCGCGCAGATCGCCCATGGCGCGGCTCGGCAAACGCATGTTCTGCTTGATCACCTCGATCAATGTCTCGTTGGGCTGGCCGCGGTCGTGCAGCTTCAGGATCGGGATTTGCAGGCCTTCGGAGAAGATGTCGGTGGTGATGCCGCCGAGCGTGCCGCCGATATCGAGCCAGTGCGCCATGCAGCAGGAATAACCGACCAACACGCCTCTGTGAAAAATCGGCAGCGTCAGGGTGACGTGATTGAGATGGCTGCCGGTGAGGTAGGAATCGTTGGTGACGTAGATGTCGCCCGGCTTCATATTCTTGCGGCCGAAGTGCTTGATCTTCGCCTTCACCGTCTCCGCCATGCCGCGGATGAACATCGGCAGCCCGATGCCGATCGAAACCGTCTCGCCCGCGGTGGTGAACAAGCCGGTGGTGAAATCGAGCGCCTCATAAATGATGATGTTGTAGGCGGTGCGCATGAGGTTGGTCTTCATTTCCTCAGTCACCGCGATGACGCCGTTGCGCACGATCTCGGTGACGACCGGATCGGCTTTTCGTCTCGCAGGCTTTCTCGTCCTTGCCATTTGCTTCATCAGTTCCGTTTGCGCCGATCCGTTATGTCGTCGCGCTTAAGGACGCGAACGATGCGGCGGATTGAGCGCTTTACGCACGATCTCCGGCTCGCGCGCGATGACGCTCAGATAGGCCCGCGCGGCCTGATCCGGAATGGCGCGGCCTTGCTCCCAATCGCGCAATGTACCAATCGGAATTCGGTAGCGTACCGCAAAATCTTCCTGGCTGATGCCGAGTGCGCGTCGAATGATTTTCACCTGAGGCGTTCGCCTCATGCGGCCGAGGTCGGCGCGGGACAAAGGCCGGCTGTCTCGGTCGGCGTTGGCGGCAACCTCGATCTGCTTCCGGGTCATGGTGCGCAGCGGGCGATTAGCTGTTTTCGACGAAGTAGTCATCTTCTTCATATTTCGTTGCATGACGCGCCGAAATGATCCTGATGCGGCCGTTTCGTTCGGTGTAAACAACTGTGAGGACGGCGGCGTCGGTTTGACCGATCAGAATGAAACGGTCTTCAGCATAGTCCTCTCGGTCATCCAGCCGTTCGATGGCAAATGGGTCCTTGAAAACCGTAATTGCCGCTTCGAAACTCACGCCGTGCTTCGTGTAGTTATCGGCGGCTTTGGCCTCATCCCATTCGAAGTCTTCGCTCATATTAAGTACGGATTACCCGTAGTTTGTCAAGACGTTTATTTGGCGCGCCGTAAGCATTTGTTCGCAATGTATCAACGCCTTCCACCCACCGTGATCACCAGATTTCCCAACGCATCGACTTCCATCACATCCCCCGGCATCAGCACCGTGGTCGAGGCGTATTCTTCGATGAGCGCCGGGCCTTTGATCCGGTTGCCGGCAACCAGCGCGTCGCGGCGGTAGGTCGGCGTTAGGTGAAAGCGGCCGCCGTAATACACCTGTCGCTTGCCGCCGAATGCCGCTTTAGCCGGCGCTTTGCCGCCGCGGCCGATCTTGCGCTGCGGCGGCTTGCGCATCAGGCCGGTCACGGTCGAGCGCAGGCTGACGATCTCGGCGCGTTCGGCCGGCGCCGATGTGCCGTAGCGCTGCGCGTGCATGTCATCGAAGTGGCGCTTGATCGCCTTGCGGTCCTTGCGCGTGAACACCGCCATCGGCAGATCGACCGTCACCGCATGCTCCTGGCCGACATAACGCATGTCGGCTGAGCGCTTGACGACGATGGTCTGCGGCTTGACCGACGTGGCGGCGATCGCCTTGCGGCCCTGACGCTCCAGCGCGCGATAGACTTTCTCGACCTCGTCGAACTTGGCGTCTTCGAGCGCAGTGAACCAGGTGCGCACGAAATCGTAGCGCAGGTCAGAGAACAGCATGCCGAAGGCCGAGAACACACCCGGCGCAAACGGCACAATGACGTTGCGCATGCCGATCTCGCGCGCCACCTCGACCGCGTGCAACGGACCAGCGCCGCCATAGGCGAACAGCACGAAGTCGCCGGCATCGAGGCCGCGCTCTGTGGTGACGCCTTTCACCGCATAGGACATCGTGGTCGCGGCGATGCGCAGGATGCCGTCCGCGGCCTCGACCGCGCTCATGCCGAGCGGCTCGCCGATCCTGCTCTTTAACGCACGCTCGGCGGCGGCGACATCGAGCTTCATTTCGCCGCCGAGGAAACGATCCGCGCCGAGCCGGCCGAGCACCAGATTGGCGTCGGTCACTGTCGGCTCGGCGCCCCCGAGCCCATAACAGGCCGGGCCGGGCGAAGCGCCCGCGCTCTGCGGGCCCAGCCGCAGCGAGCCGTCCTCGACCCGCGCAATCGAGCCGCCGCCGGCGCTGACCTCGAAAATGTCCATCATCGCGATCTGCACCGGCAGCGCCTTCTCGTAGCCGCCGATTAGCGCCGCGCCAGTGGTCAGCGGCTCGCCGCGATAGATGACGCCGGCCTTGGCCGTCGTGCCGCCCATGTCGAAGGCGATGGCGTTGTCGATCTTGAGCGCGCGGCACAGCGCCTGCGTGCCGATGACGCCCGCCGCTGGCCCGGATTCCAGCATGCGCACGCATTGGTCCTGCGCCTGGTCGGCCTCGTAAAGCCCGCCGGTCGATTGCACCACCAGGAACGAGCCGGCAAAGCCCGCCTTGCGCATATGGGCGTCGATCTCGCCGATGTAGCGGCGCACCTTCGGGCCGATATAGGCGTTGGCGGCCACCGTCGCGCAGCGCTCGAACTCGCGGTACTCCTGCGACAATTCATGGGATGCGGAGACGAACAGCGACGGATGATTCTTCTCCAGGATCGCTTTGGCGCGCCGCTCGTGATCGGCATTGGCGTAGCAATTGAGAAACAGGATTGCGGCGGCTTCGACGCCGAGCCGTTCAAGCTCTTTGCCCAGCGCCGCGATCTCGGCCTCGTCGAGCGGCTTGTCGATTTCGCCGTCGGCGAGCATGCGCTCTTTCACTTCAAAGCGCAGCGCCCGCTCGATCAGCGGCACGTGCTTCTGGAAGAACAGATTGTAGGCGTCCGGCCGGTTGATGCGGCCGATCTCGTAGATGTCGCGGAAGCCCTCGGTGATGAGCAGCGCCGTATTGGCGCCGGTGCGCTCGAGGATGGTGTTGATGGCGATGGTCGAGCCGTGCAGGAACAGGCCGGCCGAGCGATAGTCGCTGCCGGCCTTGGCGACGCCCGCGCTAATGCCTTCGACCAAGTGCGCCGGCGTCGACAGCGCCTTGCCGAAGGTCAGCTTGCCGGTCTTTTCGTCGAACACCGCGATATCGGTGAAGGTGCCGCCGATATCCGCCGCCAGCCGCAACCGCCCTTGTGCCAATCCCCTCTGCACCATACCAACCGCCCTCACGCTTCCAGCACGACGTAATCGTCTTCGACGCTGACGGCAAAAGTTTCCGCCACATGGGGTCCCTCGACCAGCGCCGCGCCGGGCGCCACCGAGACGGCGAATTGCCGCAACCGGATGCGCGACGGATCGCACCACGATTTTCCGGTGCGGACGTCGAACTCCCAACCGTGCCAGGGGCAGCGGATGATCTCGCCGCGGCGCGAGTAGCGATATTGTCCCGGCTCGCTGGCCTCGATGAGCCCCGTCAGACGCCCAAGGCACAGGCTGCCGCCCTGATGCGGGCAGCGATTGGCCAGCGCGAAGAACTCGCCCTTGATGTTGAACACGGCGATCTGGCGGCCTTTGACGTCGACCAGCTTGCGGCTGTCCGCCGGAAACTCGCGCAGCGAAGCAATCACGTGTTTTGCCATGCTTACGGCCTTACGCTGCCTGCTCGGCGAGACGGCCATACGTCGCCAGCGCATTGTCGCGCCGGATCCGGCCGTGCAGCTTTTGCGGAATTCCGGCCGGCATGATGTCGTCGCCGTCGAACTGCCAATGCGGAAAGTCCGACGAGAACAGCAGCATGTCGTCCGATTGCAGGTGATCGATCAGCTTGGCAACGGCCGCTGGATCGTCCGGAGCATCGAACGGCTGAATGGTCAGCCGGAAGTGCTCGCGCACGATCTCGGCGGGCGAGCGGTCGATCCACGGCACTTCGAGCCGCACGCCGCGCCAGAATTTCGACAGCCGCCACAAAAACGCCGGTAGCCAGGTGACGCCGGATTCCAGCAGCACCACTTTCAACTTGGGATATTTCACGAACACGCCTTCGCAAACCAGGCTCGCGACCTGCGCCTGAAAGCCCTGTGATTGCGCCGAGTAGTCTTCGACGTAATGGGACGGCCAGCCGAGCGACGTCACCGGATGCCGATAGCTCGATCCGGCGTGAATGCCGAGCGGCAGGCCGAGCCGTTCCGCCGCCGCATAGACCGGCCAATATTGCCGGCGCCCGAGCGGCGCCTCGCCCATGGCGAGCACCAGCACCTGCACAAAGCGCTGGTCCGCGGCGCAGCGCTCGATCTCAGCGACCGCAAATTCCGGGTTCTGCATCGGCACCACGATCGAGGCGCGCAGCCGCGGATCGCGATCGAGCCATTCCGCGGCCACCCAGTTGTTCACCGCCTTGGCGAAGGCCGCCGCCATGTCCTCGCTGAACAGAAGCTGGACGCCGTACAGGCAATTGCAGATGGCGATGTCGATGTTCCAGCGATCGAGCGCATGGCTGCGCAGCGCCTCGAGCGTGTTGGCCGGCTCGCCTGACTTGCCGCGCCAATCCGGCCGCGACGTCAGCGGCGCATTCGGCGGATAGCTGATCGATTCCAGCGAATTCATGCCGCGATCGACCACGCTGTCGCGCCAAGGTTGGTCGAGATGCGGCAACAGCGCCTGCATGCTCGGCACATTGACGTGTACGTCGCAATCAATCGTCGACCAGGACGCGGTCACAGTATCATTCCCCCGGCCATCCCATTGCTGGCATTATCGCCTCCACCCTACCCTCCTGCGCAAGCCGGGGAAGATAAGGGTGGGGCCGTCAAGGCAACTCAAGCGGCCCCGGCAGCGCGCGTTCGGCTTCGGCGGCAAGCTGCGCCTCGTGCCCCTTGACGAAATTGGCGGCGAGAATAATCGCGACCAGGGCGGCGACGCCACACAGGAACACCACCCAGCCTGCCAGCCCCTCAACCTGCCGGCCCAGCGAATAGGCGGCAATACCGAAGAACGCCGCCCAGATGCAGGCGCCGATGACATTGGTCACCATGAAATGGTGCCGGGGCATGCGATTGGCTCCGGCCAGGATGCCGGCGAGCGTGCGCATAACGGGGATGAACTGGGCGACGATAATGATTTTGCCGCCGTGGCGCAGGAACAGATACTGGCCGAGTTTGATCCGGCTTTCGGTGATCCACACATAGCCGCCGTAGCGCAGCAGCAGCCAATAGCCGAAGTAGCGGCCGACTGCGTAACCGATGATGCGGCCGACGATCGACGCGCCGGCCGCGGTCAGGATCACCGCAACGATATTGAGCTCGTGCGTGGAGCCAGCAATGACCGAGGCGATGATTAGCGACGTCTCGCCCGGGAGCGGAAACCCAACGCCCTCCAGCCCGACCGCGCCGGCGACGACAAGCAGACCATAGGCATGGATGAGATGGGCAATGGTTGGCATGAAATGGGTGTACCCGGGCACTGTCCCTTATACTCATTCAGGGAGAAAATGAACTCCTTGACTCTCTGCCTTTGTCTCGCGCAGGCGGGGCTAGGTTTGCCGGAATAGCGGGTGCGGCGATATGTACAAGGATTTGCGCGAATTCATCGGCCTGGTCGATAGTCTCGGGGCATTGCGCCGCATCGACGGCGCCGATCCGCGTTTCGAGATCGGCGGCATCACCGAGGTCGCGGCTGGCCTGCCCGATTGCCCGGCGCTGCTGTTCGACAATATCAAAGGCCATCCGCGCGGCTTCCGCATTTTCACCAATGCCACGACCAATGTGCAACGCGCCGCGCTGGCGCTCGGGCTCGATCCCGCGCTGCGGCCACTCGACGCGCTCAAGGCCTGGATGGAGAAACGCAAAGATTTGTGCTCGCTGCCGCCGGTTGCCGTCAAGACGGCGGCATGGCGCGAAAACAGCGCGACCGGGCGCGACGTGGATATCGGCCGCCTTCCGGCACCGATCTGGCATCGCCAGGACGGCGGCCCGTTCATCGGTTCGGGTTCGATCGTCATCATGCGCGATCCCGACACCGGCTGGATCAACGCTTCGATCTACCGCATCCAGGTGCACGGCCCGAACAAGGTCACGGTGCAATTCGATCACGGCGGCCGGCATGGCGCGATCATCGCCAAGAAATATTGGGATCGCGGCGAAAGCTGTCCGGTGGCGATCGTGCACGGCGAGGATCCGGCGCTGTTCATTGCCGGCTTCGAATATCTGCCCGACGGCCGCTCGGAATATGAATTCGCCGGCTCGATCAAAGGCGCGCCGATTGAAGTTTGCGACGGGCCGCAGACCGGCCTTCCAATTCCCGCATTTGCCGAAATCGTTTTCGAAGGCCGGCTCGTCCCGATGAGCGAGGCGACGCTGCCGGAAGGACCGTTCGGCGAGTTCACCGGCTACTATGCCGCCGCGGCGCGACCCGGACCGGTGATGGACGTCACCGCCATCCATCATCGCAACGATCCGATCCTGCTCGGCTCGCCGCCGATGAAGCCGCCGCGATTCCATTTCGGGCTGCCGTTCCGCGCCGCGACCATATGGAGCAATCTTGAAGCCGCCGGCGTCACCGACGTCGCCGGCGCCTGGCAGCATGTCTCGCAGCTCATGACGGTGGTGGCGCTGCGGCAGCGTTACGACGGCCACGCCAAGCGAACGGCGCTGGTGGCGGCAGCGCACAGTTACATGGCGCGCATCGTCGTGGTGGTCGATGACGATATCGATCCGTCCAATCTCGCCGACGTGATGTGGGCGGTGGCGACGCGCTGCGAGCCGGCCGAAGGCATCGACATCATCCGCAATGCCTGGAGCTCGGCGCTCGATCCACGCATTTCGCCGGACGACAAGGAGCGCGGCGTCACCTCGCACTCCAAGGCGATCATCGACGCCTGCCGGCCGTTCGCCTGGATCGACAAATTCCCGCCGCCGTCGGCGCTATCGGCCGACGAGGCGCGGGAGATTGAGGAGAAGTGGGGTAACCTTATCCGCCCCCGCACGTAGTGCGGGGGAGGGGGACCGCCCGAAGCTCGCATCGCGAGCGAAGGGTGGTGGAGGGGGCATGCGGCAGAGAGGCTTGCCTCGCGGCCTGGTGAACAAATGGATTTGGGACTGAAATGATGCTCGGATATCGGATCAAGCTCGAACCTGACGACAACGGCACGTTCCTGATCACCTGCCCGGCACTTCCGGAGGTGACCACATTCGGCGAGAACGAAAGCGACGCGATCCATCGCGCGGTCGGCGCGATCGAAGAGGCAATCGCGGCGCGAATGGCGGACGGCGAGGATGTTCCCGAGGGTCACCAGCGCGGCCCTCGTCTTGTGCGGTTGCCTGCTCTGACGGTGCTCAAGGTCGAACTTTACCGGCAGCTACGCGGAGCCAGCATCACACGCGCCGAGCTCGCGCGCCGGCTTGGCTGGAAGCGCGAGTCGGTAGACCGTCTGTTCCGGCTCGACCATGCCTCGCGGTTGGAGCAGATCGAGGCAGCTTTCGCGGCGCTCGGCCAAGCTGTTTCGGTGTCGGTCTACGCCGCGGCGTAACGGAACAATTGAGGAAATCATGGCCAGACCCGCTATTCATCCGGGGGAAATCCTCGCCGAGGAACTTGCAGAGATCGCGGTCACGCCGAGCGAGCTGGCACGGCAGTTGCGCGTGCCGGCAAACCGCATCACGCAAATCGTGCACGGCAAGCGCACGATCACCGGCGACACGGCGCTGCGGCTCGGCCATTGGTTCGGCACGAGCGCACAGTTCTGGCTCAATTTGCAGAGCGCCTACGACATTCGCGTGGCGGAAAAAATGACAGGCGCGCAGATCAAGCGATTGCCGAAACGGGCTTAGCGGACCTGTAATTGCTTATAAACCACTATTCGTATCTAAGAGCTTGTGCTTGTGGATCAAATCGTAGGCAACTTGTGAGCTAAACCCCCGCCATGGGATCTGCTCTTCAATTTCATCTAGCAAAGTAAACAGCGCGTGCCGTTGTTTCTCGTCGAAGATTCCAATGAGACATTTTGCCTTTGAAGAATGCTTAGCCTTGCGCCGAACCGCGTGAAGCAGCGTAGTAAATTTTTGCTCAAGGTCTGCCCCGTCAACAACAATCTCGCCTCGCCGCTTTTGCTCGCGGGAACGCAGCCATTCCAAACGCCCCTTTGCTTGGCGAATATGATCCGCACGCCATATCTCAAACTCCTGTTCGGAAAAATAGCTCGTGACACTGTCCGACTGCGCGCTTTTAGGTACGCGGTGGAAGGTCGCAGATTTTGCGCGATCCCAAGCCTTCAATGCCGCGATTGCCTCGACCATGCTGTAGCACAGACCACAGTAGCCCTGTCTTCCATATGCTCGACGTGTTGGTCCGCATCCGCAACTCCGGCACTGATTGCATGACGCTGGCCACGTTGATGCCAGCACCGCTTCCTGAACGTTAGTTTCAAGGCGTATATTTGCCACTTCATATACCACTCCAATTTCGGCTTTGATGTCGGGCTCTGTCATTCGACGCGACGGGTGGGAAACGTGTTTATGACCTCTGTCGTTATGAATCACGAAGGTCTGTCCGCGCAATTTATAGACCGTGAACGAGCGAAGATTTCCGCGCGTGTCGGTGCCTGAGGCGAGACACAAAAGATGTTCGCGTGCCATGTTGATTATCCCTTCATGCCAAGCCTGACCGAGGCACCACACGGCTTTAATCTCATCGACCCACTAACCGGCTTGGACAAGCGCAATCGACTCGGCAGGCCACGACGCGCGACTACCTGTTAGACTTCGAGTGCAGCCAGCTCGGATACTCGGTCAATGACTTTTGCCGAGCGCCTTGAGTTCGACGTTAGCGGCCGGCCACTCGATGAAGCCTTTCGGGCAGTGCGCTGCCGCGAGCCGGAACTGACGCGCGGCCTTTTCCTTCGCGCCCTGCTGCAGCGCCAGTTCCCCACCGTAGAAATTGGCCTCACAAACCTGACCCCTCTTTGTATCGGCATTGAGATCGGCGGCGGCGGCAAGCACGGCCGCGGGCGTCAACTGGCCAAGGTAGAGGCGGATCACTGGCGCCGGCCAGTTGGTCATGTCGATCTGCGACATCGCCTGCGCGAGCCGACTCGGCAGATTGCTGCGCTTGTACACGATATCGAGCCAGATCGCCGTATAGGGATATTTGGGATCGAGCTCGCTCGACCGGTCGAGGTCGGCCAGTGCCTTGGGGAGCGAGCCCGCGTAGAGATACGCCAGCGCGCGATCGAAATAGGCAAACGCGTACTTCGGACTGAGCGTGATTGCCTGATCGTAGTCGGCGATGGCGCGGTCGTAGTCGCCCTTGGCTTTGTACGCGTTGCCGCGGGTGTTGAAGGCATTGGCGTCTTTCGGATCGAGCCGGATCGCCTCAGTGTAATCGGCGATAGCGCGATCGTATTCAGCCCTTCGAAGGTACGCGTTGCCGCGGGTATTGAAGGCATTGGCGAATTTCGGATCGAGCCGAATCGCCTCGGTGGAATCAGCGATGGCGCGGTCGAAATCGCCCTTGAGATTGTATGCTACTCCGCGGTTTTCGAAAACTTTGGCGTCTTTTGGATCGAGTCGAATCGCCTCGGTGTAATCGCCGATCGCGCGGTCGTAGTCGCCCTTGCCGTAGTAAGCATGGCCGCGGTTGTTGTAGGCGTGAGCGTCTTTTGGATCGAGTCGGATCGCCTCGGTGGAATCGGCGATGGCGCGGTCATAATCGCCTTTACGACCGTACGCGCTGCCGCGGTTGTTGAATGCCCAAGCCCGCGGACCAGATTGGATCACGGCCGTGCACCCATCGATCATCAGATCGGGCGAGGGTTCACTGGAACCTGTGCACCAGTCGATCTGTTGCTGCGTTGGTTCGATCCTGTTTGGCGGGGCCGCACTTGCTATCGGAGGAGCAGTTGCAGACTCGAAGCCAGCCTGTTCGCATTCGATGTGGACGGTGAATGGCCGCGCGATGTCTCCGACGTCAGCCGGCGATAGTTGCTGGTCCGAACGTGCCGTCTGGTACGCAATGCCTTTGCTGTCCAAAAATGTTCGTGCAACTTCGGCCTTGAGCGCGAAATTTACATTCTGCGGAATGTCCCCGGTGAACCGGGCAACACGCACGGCGTTAAGTTTAGCCGTAACAATTCCGACAAGGTGACCGCTTGCATCGAGAAGCGGTCCGCCGCTGTTGCCGGGCTGCACGGGCGCACTGATCTGAAGATAGCGCGAGTCATCGCCAAGCCCTGCGAGAGCGCTCACATTTCCAACTGAAAGGTTGGCGTCCGTGGCCAGAACCCCAGAAAGGGGATAGCCCAACGCGACAATCGCATCGCCAGCGCGCAGTGGCGCTCCTTCGCGGAACGATGCAACAGAGGTGGGTGGATTGTTCGTCCCCGTAGACCGGACGACGGCGAGATCATTTCTTTCATCGCGCGCGACCAACGCGCCTGTTTTCGAATTTCCAGAAGCGAGCTTCACCGTAATTGTTTGGCAACCTTCGACAACATGGGCATTTGTAAGAATCTCGCCCTTGGCGCCGATCACCACACCGGAGCCGCTTAAGGTCTCAGCGCCTTGTGCTGCGACCACGCCGCTAAGGAGCGTGGCCAGCGCGACCACGGCCGCCCTCCCAGCCATTCCCATGTCGCTGGTCCCGTTGAATTGTCGGCGGAGCAAGCCGCGGTCCGGCCGCCTCAACTTCTTCGGCCAAATTTGACCACCGACACCGAGGAATGTCCATAACTTGACCCACATTTCGCCGTCGGGGCTTGCGTTTATCTTGCTAGCCATAGCTGGGATACAGTATGGGATCGTGGTCACAATCTTTGGGGTTCTCATGCGCTACTTGAAGCCCTCGATTCTTGTTCTCGCCGCGATCCTGGTCGTCGCCATCAGCATTGCCGATTGCCAAGCGCAAGGCCGCACCGGCAGCTATCGCGTCGGCGGCTATAACAGCCACGGCAAGGGCAGCCATTACTTCGGCGGGCACTGAGCACGATCATCACGCCGCAGAGAGGCATCCCTCGCCGCTGACGCAACGTCGCGGCCGAGGCCCCCTCCACCACCCTGCTTCGCAGGGTGGTCCCCCTCCCCCGCTCCGTGGTGGCGGATAAAATCATTCCACCGCGTTCGCCGAATTCAGGCTGTCGAACAGCGAGGAGCGGTAGAGGAATTTCTTGTGCAGCGCGACGTCCTCGGACGTGCGTCGCAATTCGTCGAGATGGCCGCGGCGGATCGCCGGGTCCTTCTCTTCGAGCGATTTCTTGTTTTGGATGGTCTGCGCCTGCACGTAGTCGACCTGCGCCTTGCGGCGCTGGCGGGTGTAGCGGTCGAGCACGCTCGCCTCGGCGCGGCCGAACCAGACGTCGGAGAGTTTTTCGGCGAGGTTGATGGCATCGTGGATGCCGCCGTTCATGCCCATGCCGCCGATCGGATTGTTGACATGGGCGCAGTCGCCGGCGAGCAGCACGCGGCCCTTGTTGAACGTCGCGGCGACGCGCTGATGCACGGCGTAGAGCGCGTAGTACGGAATCTCGTAATCGCCGCTCTTTTGATGAATGCCTTGCAGGCGGCGCTGGATGCCCGCCATGCTCAGCGCCTCCTCGTCGGTTTCCGTCGCCGGCACCGGGAGCACGCCGCGCCAGATGCCGGGCGGGCCATAGCCTTTGACCTTGAACAGGTTGAGCCACTCATCGGGATCGGAGAAATAGTTGCGCGTGCAATAGCCTTTGCCGACGGCGCCGAAGTCGAAGCTGGTGGCAATCTTGATGAAGCGCTCCTCATAGGTGAAACCCTCGAACGCGATCTCGGCAAGGTTTCGGACCGTGCTGCGGCCGCCATCGGCGCCGATCAGATATTTGCCGCGCAGCTTTTCGGGTTCGCCGCCGGCATTGGTCACCGTGGCCTCGACGTGATCGCCGGTCTGCGTGAGCCCGGTGAGCTTGGTCGAAAAGCGCACCTCGCCGATACCGCTCGCCTTGATGTGGGGCAGCGCGGCGTGCACCAGCTTGTACTGCTCCCACTGCACGACATACGGATACGGCACCTCGCCCTTGAGCAGGCTGATGTCGAACACCGCGATCAGCTCGTTCGTGGCGCGGTCGCGGAAGTGGAACAGCGGCGCCGGCATGCCGCCTGACGCTGCCTCGGAGAACATTTCCTTTTCGAGGCCGAGCGCGACCAGCATTTCCACGGTCGGCGGATGGATCGTGGCGGCGCGCTGATCCTCGGCGGCGTCCGGCAGCTGCTCGATTAGCGTCACCGGAATGCCGTTCTTGACCAGCGCGAGCGTCATTACGGCGCCGACCGGCCCGGCCCCGGCGATGATTACGCGATTGTCGTTCTGCATGGATTACACCTATTCCGTCATTCCGGGGCGCCGCGCAGCGGCGAGCCCGGAATCCATATCCCCAGCGCCGGGGTTATGGATTCCGGGCTCCTCGCTTCGCTCGGCCCTGGAATGACGAGTGATCATGTGCGCGTCTACTCGGTCCGTCAAACCTTCGAAATATCGAATGTCGAGGGATGAAACAATTCCTCGACCTTGACCTTGCGGTCGGCGAGACCCTGCTCATGGATGTACTGCGTCAAGGCTTCGATCTCGGGCATGTTCGGGGCGATGCCGTATTTCCAGAAATCCTCGCCCATGATCGCGGCCGTTTCGTTGGTCTCGGCGACCAGCCACGGCAGTGTCACCATCAGCGCATTGACGTCGCACAGATCGATCATCGCCAGGGCTTTTGCTTCGCAGAATGCCTTATAGGCGCTGGTCGCCAGCCACGGATGTTTCTCGGCCAGCGTCTTGCGGATGCCGACGAGGTGCATGATCGGGAAAAATCCGGTCTTTTTGTAGTAGGTCTGCTCGGCGGCGCGCGTGTTGGGAAACAACAGCGAAATGTGCGGCTCGCGTTTGATGAACGAGGACGGCGCCCGCGCCGTAAACAGCGCATCGAGCTCGCCGTCGCGGAGCATGCCGACCAGCGTCTTGTCGTCGCCGATCGGCTGGAGGTCGAGACCCGGGATCGGTTTCAGCGGCGTGCGCTCGTGCCGGCCCGGCTGTTCCTGGCCGCCGCTGCGCCAATGGATCGCCGACGGCGGCACGCCGTATTCGTGCTGCATCATGCCGCGCATCCAGACCACCGCCGTGATCTGATATTCCGGCACGCCGATGCGCTTGCCGCGCAGGTCTTCGGGCTTCTCGATGCCGGCGCCGTTGCGGATGTAAATGCCGGAATGGCGAAAAATCCGCGACACGAAAGCCGGGATCGCGATATAGGCCGACGTGCCTGACGCCACGGTGCGGATGTAGCTCGAGAACGACATTTCTGCGATATCGAATTCGTGGAATTTGAAGACGCGGTGGAAAATCTCCTCCGGATAGAGCGGCAAGTAGGTCACCGCGCAGCCTTCGATCTTCACCCGGCCGTCCCGGATCGCCTGCGTGCGGTCGTAATTGCCGCAGGCGAGCGTAATGGGCACGTCAACCATTGGATTTCCTCAATACCCTTCGCAGGCGCCGCGAGAAGCTAACGGCTTCCCGCGGACCTGTGAAGCGCACGCACGCATGGCTGCCGCAGCACCGCCCGCGTGCTTGTTGTTCCTTCCCGCCCGCGATAGCTTTGCGGCGAAGGAGAGCGACCATGATGTCGACCGTGATCGGCGGCGCCATGCTGCCCCATGCGCCCCAGTTCTTCACCATGCCCGATACCGAGGACAAGGCGCTGGTGGCGAAGGTCCGTGAAGTCGCAGCCGACGTCGGCGAGCGGCTGCGCGCGCTCAATCCCGACCTCTGGATCATCTTCTCCAACGATCACGCCGAGCAGTTCTTCCACACCACCGCGCCGCCGTTCACCGTGCATGTCGGCGGCGAAGCGACCGGCGAATTCGCCGGCCGGAAATTTCACTGGAAGATCCCGAGCGAAATCGGCTTCGAGCTGGTGCGCCAGCTTTACCGGCAGAATTTCGATCCGGCTTTCACCTCGACGGCGAAGATCGATTACGCCATCGGCATCCCGCTGACCCATCTCGGCCACACCGGCCCGGTGCTGCCGATCTACGTCAACGCCTATCTGCCGCCGCAGCCGACCATGGAGCGCTGCTATCAGTTCGGCCAGGCCGTCGCCCGCACCGTGACCTCGCTGGGCTTAAAGACCGTGATCCTGTCGTCGGGCGGCATGTCGCATTTTCCCGGCACCGACCGCTATTCCAATCCGGAGCTGGCCTGGGACCAGCGCGTGCTGCAAAAACTCGCCGCGGGCAACCTGAAATCGCTGATCGGCTACGATGAAGCCGAGCTCGACGACACCGGCAATATCGAATTGCGCTGCTGGGCCTGCGCCGCCGGCGCGCTCGGCGAGCGCAAGCCCGACGTGGTCTCGATGGATCCGAGCTGGCATCACAACTACGCGTCGCTGGCCTGGATCGGCGGCGAGGCGGAGCAGCACCGCGCGGCGCATTATCCCTCGATCAAGCCCGAGCTGGTCGAGCTCACCTCGGCCCTGCACGGGCTGGCGCACGATCCGGATTTGCGCGCGCAATACATAACCGATGCCGGCGCCTTTGCCGACCGTTTCAATCTGCCGGCCGACCAGCGCGAGGCGCTGATCAATCTCGACTTGCCGTCGATGGTGAAGATGGGCGCGCATCCGCTGGCGCCGTTCCTGGCGAACCTGCAAATTCAACGGCTGCGACCGCAGCGCTGACAGCACTCGGGTAACGGGGGCCCGTTCAAATGGAAAATTCATTACCGCTCAGCGAGCAATCGATTGTCGCGCGTCTGGAGCGGCTGCCCTATTCGCGCTGGCACATCACGGTCATCTCGGTCCTTGGCGTCGCCATCTTTTTCGACTCGTTCGACTCGCTGGCGATCGCTTACGTGCTGCCGGTGCTCATCCGCGACTGGCACATTCCGCCCGGGAGCATCGGCGGCTTGATCAGCATTGCGAATTTCGGCCAGGCCTTGGGCGCATTGACTTTCGGCTTGATTGCCGAGCGCATCGGCCGGGTGCCCACTGCCCGTATCGCCATCGCGCTATTTGCCGCGATGAGCTTGGCGTGCGCATTCACGCAGAATTACGAGCAGCTTTTCGTCTGCCGTTTTTTCGAGGGCATCGGGCTCGGCGGCGAGATTCCGGTCGCGTCGACTTACATCAGCGAAATCCTGCGCGCTGACCGGCGCGGCGGCCGCTTCCTGACCTATCAGATCATCTTTCCGGTCGGGCTGTTGATGTCGGGCATCGCCGGCGCATCGATCGTTCCGCGTTATGGCTGGCAATGGATGTTCATCATCGGCGCAATCCCGGCCGTCGTTGCGCTTGTCATGCAGCGCTACTGTCCGGAATCACCGCGCTGGCTGGCGTCGAAGGGCCGTCTCAACGAGGCCGACGCGATTGTGACCGATATCGAACGTGTCGTGTCGCACAACGGTTCCGAGCCGTTGCCGCCGGTGCCGGAGATCACGGTTCAGCCGCTCAGCAAAGAAACGCGCTGGCAGGAGCTGTTCCAGGGCCGCTATCTGTCGCGCACGCTTTTGGTCTGGGTGTTGTGGGCATCGTCCTACATCATCTCTTACGGCTTGCAGGGCTGGATTCCGACGCTGTATCGCGAGGTCTATCACCTGCCGCTGCAACAATCGCTCAATTACGCGATTTTCAGCCCCGCCGGCAGTCTCATCGGCTCGCTCATCTGCGCCTTTATGATCGACCGCACCGGCCGGCGCTACTGGTTCACCGGGGCGTTCTTCCTCACTGCGGCGGGACTCATTTGGCTGTGGGCGTTCGGCGCCAGCACGGCCTTGGGCATGCTGTTTGGCTTCATGTTCTGCTCGGCGTGGCTCGGCTCCATGAACATGACCATCTTCCTTTACACCGCCGAGATCTATCCGACGCGGATGCGCGCGCTCGGCGTGAGCTGGGCGAGCTTCTGGCTGCGGGCGGCGGCGACCGTTGGTCCGCTGATCGTCGGCTTCGCGCTGCCGCGCTACGGCATCAGCGGCGTATTCCTGACCTTCTCCATCTTCGCGATTATCGGCTGCATCGCCGCAACCTTCATGATCGAGACCAGGCGGCGCGTGCTCGAGGAAGTTTCGCCATAGAGCATGATCCGGAAAAGTGGCTACCGGTTTTCCGAAAAGATCACGCTCCACCACAATGCTACCGCGCATGCGCTGCGGGCGGGTCGCGTATACCGGCTGGACCGATTGTTGATTCGACCTGCGTGCAAGACTAAGGTCCGGCAACCGATTTGCCGCAAAAACGAAGCCGCCCGGAGATAACCAATGAAGAAGCTCGTATTGGAAACGACCGCGCCGTTCCAAGGCCTGCCCGAACTCGTCGCCTATGACGAAGGCCTGTTCGCCAGGGAAGGCCTCGAGGTCGAATGGGCCGACCGCGAAGCCGGCGTCGAAAAGAAGGTCGAGGCCAATGTCACGACGCCGAAGGGCGTCGACCCATTCGCCAGCCACGGCAAGCTGCTCGAACAGGGCAAAGCCGACATGTACAACGCCTGCGAATGGGGCAATTACTGCCGCGTCCAGGATACCGGCCAAGGCAGCCGGCAGCTCGGCCGCCGCGCCATCATCGCCTATTCGGCCATCGTGGTGCGGCCGGATTCGCCGGTCTACACGCCGCAACAGCTCGCCAACAAAACCATCGGCGTGCCATTCTATTTCGGCACGCATTACATCGCCCTGCACATGCTGGAAGGTTTCCTGCCGCGCGAGATGATCAAGCTGTGCCGCGCGCCGAACGGCTCGCGCTACCGTCTCGACGCCCTGATGAAGGGCGAGATCGATGCCACGACGCTGACCGAGCCGCACATCACGCTCGCCGAGAAGAAGGGCTGCCGTACCATCTGCTCGGCGTTTTTCCACGGCACCGAGGTTGCCTCCGACCGGGTCGATGCCGAGACCTATGCCGCGTTCAATCGCGCGGTGCGCGAGGCGGTGCGCCGCATCAACGCCGACAAGAAGGCGTACATGCACTACTTCATCGACTATTACGCCAAGAAGGATCCCGAGGTCGCCGCGCTGAAGGTCGAGGACTTGCGCGAGAGCCGGCTTGTCGTCGTCGATCCGGCCCCGATCCCGGCCGATGAACTGCAACGCACCTACGACTGGCTCAAAAGCTGGGACATGCTGGAAGAGACCGCTTCGCCGATGCAGCTCGTCAACATGCAGGTGCAGGAGCATGCGCACCAGGCGGCGGAGTAATACGGTCGCGCAGCCACTCCCGCCGTCATCGCCGGGCTTGTCCCGGCGATCCTGACAAATTGGGCGAGGCTGTGCCGATCTGATCGAGATGGCCGGGACGGGCCCGGCCATGACGAGATGTGAGGGTCCATTTCCATGCGCAACGGCCACGCGGACGAGATCGCCAAGCTGATCGAGCCCGGCCGCGTGCACCGGCGGGTTTATACCGATCCGGACCTGTTCGAACTGGAAATGCAGCGCATCTTCGGCCGCGCCTGGCTGTTCGTCGGCCACGCCAGCCAGGTGCCCAATCCGGGCGACTTCATCACCACCGATCTCGGCCGCCAGCCGGTCATTATGGTGCGCCATCGCGACGGCTCGATTCACGTGCTGCTCAACCGCTGCACCCACCGCGGCGCCAAGGTGGTCAACGAGCGGCGCGGCCACGCCCAGCGGCTGACCTGCTGCTATCACGGCTGGTCGTTCGACACCGACGGCAAGCTCGCCGCAGTACCGGTGCCGGAAGGCTGCGCCGATGGTTTCGACAAGGACGCGTTCGGCCTCGCGCACGCGCCGCGTGCCGGCGAATATCGCGGCTTCGTGTTTGCGAGCCTGGCGGCGAAGGGCCCAAGCTTCGAGGACCATATCGGTCCGGTGAAGGGCAATATCGATGATCTGGTTGATCGCGCGCCCGATGGCGAGCTGGCGCTCGACGCCGGCATGCACCGCTACGCCTTCAACGGCAATTGGAAGCTTCAGGTCGAGAACGTGCTCGATTCCTATCACGTGCCGTTCGGCCACGCCTCGACGGTCAACAAGGACGGCGTGCAGTTCGCCCGCCGCGAGGGCGACCGCAAAGGCGCGACCGTGGTCGAGGCCGAGAAGAAGCAGACCGCCGCATCATGGAAGGACCGCAAGAGCTTTATCGCCGGCAACGGTCACGGCTGGACCAGCAACACCTCGCTCGACGACGGCAAACGTTCCAGCCCGGCGTTCGACGAATACAAGACCGCGCTCGCCGAAAAAGCCGGCGCCGAGCGGGCGAAGGACATTCTCACGCCGCGGCTGCACAACTCGCTGATCTATCCGAACATGTCGATCATGGGCCTGAACATCCATGTCCGGGTGATCAAGCCGATCGCGGTCGATCGCACCGAGGTGACGATCTATCCGATCCGCCTCATCGGCGCGCCTGAGGCGATGAACGCCGGCAATATCCGCCTGCTCAACGTCACCCATTCGGCGGCGTCCTTGGTGCAGAGCGACGATCTTGAATCGTTCGTCCGCGTCCAGAAAGGCCTGCAAAGCCACATGACCGATTGGGTCGATATTTCGCGCGGACTTGGCGCCGAAGAGCCGGACCGCGAACGCAACGCGACGCGAGCGCTCGCCACCCACGAGATGGTGGTGCGCGCCCAATACAAGGCTTGGCTCGGCTACATGGGCGAGGCGGCGTGATGGCAGCCGACGGCTATAGCCGGGCTGTTTTCGAGGACTTCATCATCCACGAAGCGAGCCTGCTCGACGCGCGGCGGTTCCGCGACTGGATGGGACTGTTTGCCGATGACGGCACGTACTGGGTTCCTGCGGTGCCGGACCAACAAAGCCCGTTCGACAAAGCTTCTTTGTTCTATGACGACCGTGAACTGATGAACACGCGCGTCGAGCGGCTCGAACATCCGCGCATTCACGTGCAAACGCCGCCGTCGCGCACCACGCATCTGGTCGGCAACGTGGTTGTCGAGGACACCGGCGGCGCGAAGGGCGAATATGTCGTCGACTCGACTTTGATCATGGTCGAATATCGCGACGACGCGCAGCGCGTCTTCGCCGGCCGCCAGCGTCATCGCCTGCGCCGCCACGGCGACAGCTTCCGCATCGTGCAGAAGCGCGTCGACCTGATCAATTGCGACAGCGCCTTCGACGCGATGGCGGTGCCGATTTGAGCCGCGAGAATTGCATGAATGGCGATGGCGCGCGACGGCGGCGGACCGGCATCTTCATTATCCTGACGCTTCTGCTCGCCGCCTGCGCACATCATCGCGCCGAAGAGGCGGCCGGCGGCGACGGCGGCATCAATGCCTACCCGACGAACTACAAGTCCGACATTGCCGCCGGCATGCACGCCTATCTCAACGATCCGACCGGAATCCGCGACGCCGCCATTGCTGCGCCGGCGTTGAAAGCGGCGAGCATGACCATGCCGTCGCGCTACGTGGTCTGCTTGCGTTTCAATGCAAAGAAAAGCGCCACCGTCTATGCCGGCGTGCAAAATGTTGCGGCGGTGTTTCTCGGCGGCCGGTTCGACCAGTTCATCGACACGCCGAAGGAGGTGCAGGAGCTCTGCGCCGACGCGACCTATGCGCCGTTTCCCGAACTGCAAAACCTGTCGCGCTACTGAGCCAACGAAATCTTGGCCAACAAAATCTTGCCGTGAATTAAGTTGAAAGTTGCGGACGTCTTCGCGTTTAATCGGTAGCGGAATATCATTTTGGAACCACGAGGTTGGCGATGAGTTTCGGGGAAATCGGAGCGTTTTCGGCCATCCTGTTCGGCGCCGTTGTGGCGTTGTCGGCGCACCATGCAGCGGCGGCCGCCGCGGTCACCGGTACTAATGTCAATTTGCGGCAAGGCCCCGGCACCACCTACACCGTCATCACCCTCATTCCCGCCGGCGCTCCGGTCGAAATCAGCGGCTGCAACGCCGGCTGGTGCCAGGCGGCGTTCCAGGGCCAGCATGGCTACATCATCGCCACCAGCATCGCTCCGCCGGGCGGACCCGGTGGTCCGCCGCCCGGTGCGCCGCCGCCCGGCGCCCTCGCCGGTCCGGACCAGCCAATTCCTGTCGCGCCGGGTGCCCCGCCACCCGGCTATTATCCGCCGCCACCGGGCTATATCCCGCCACCGCCGCCGTACTATTACGGCTATTACGGGCCCTATTACGGTTACGGCCCGTATTGGCGCGGCGGTGGCTACTGGCACCGGCGCTGGTAGGGAGCGGCGCCGCGCGTCCGTTACGGCTTGTCGCGGCTGACGTGAACCGCAGCGCCTGAAGCGGCGAGGCTCAGCGCGATAATGGCAAAAATGCCGCCGACGCCTGCCGCGGCGGCGATCAAGCTTGCGATGAACGGCACCGCGACCTGGCCGATGCGGTTGCCGGTGATGCGCAGCGACATGACGGTGCCCATCGCCGCGGCCGACGCGAGATCGACGACATTGGTGAGGCTCAGCGTCGTGGCGATGCCGAGCGAGAATCCCATGAGCGTCATCGCGGCATACATGGCCGAAAGCGGGATCGGCAACGCCAGACAAGCAAAGCCCACTCCCGCTCCGAGCATGCTCACGAGCGTCAGCGGTCCGCGGCCGACGAGGCGAATCACGCGCACGTAGCCCATGCGCGACACCAGCGAGAACACCGAGCGCACCGTGAGCAGCATGCCGATATCGCGCGCCGTGATATTCTTGTCGGCGCCGAGCAGCGGCAGATAGATCGTCAGCAGATCCTGCGCGGTGATGGTGATCACGCTTGAGATCAGCACCGCCATCAGCCCGCGCTGGCGCATCAGCTCCCTCACCGGGACGACGGTTGCGCTGTGCTCATGCGCCAAGGGTTTTGGCGCCGGCCGCATCGCGGCGGCCGTCAGCAGCGACGCAAGCGAAATGACGAGACCGATCGCAAACAGCTTGCCGGTTGGCGGCAGTCTCGCCGAGCCGCTCGACCAGGCGATGAGATAAGGGCCGAGGCCCTGACCTACGGCGCTGGCGACGAGATAGTTGGCAAAGACCGAATCGCGGCCGCGCGGGCCGGAGCAGCGGATGCACAGCATCTGCTGGCTCGCCATCATGAACAGGTGCGAGATGCCGAGCAGCGCCGTAAGCAGCAGCAGCGTCGTCACCGAGCCGGTCGAAAAGCGAAAGCCGGCGCAGGCGACAACAAGAAGCGCGGCGCCGATCCAGCAAGCCTGCGCGTCATTGCCGCGATCCATGAAGCGACCGACCCACACCGCGAGGAAAATCGGCAGGATGGCGAATGTTGCCGAAATCACGCCGAGCCAGATCACCGGCAGGTCGAGCTCAATCGCCCGATACGACGTCGTCACCCGCATGATCGCGTAGACGGCCTGGATGATTGCCGAGTTGAGAACCAGCGGCACCAGCAGACGGTAATCGATGTCGTTCGACCGCGCGCGGGCCTCGATGCCGTTGCGCGAGGCCAGCAGGAATTTTGCCAAAAAGCGCGACACTGCGACCGCGACACCATTCGTGTGACGACGAGTCGTTATGTATCACCCTTCGCAATCGCGGGCACCCCGCCTGTATCCGTCATCCTGAGGCGTGCCCTCGATTTTGCGCCTGCATCCCGCCTGACCGCCATTGCATGGCTCGCGCCTCTCGGCCGCTCGCGTGGGCACGGCGCTTCGCGCCTTTGCCCACCCTGCCGACTTGCTGCATCACAATTCCCCGGCTCAGTCCTCCGTCGTCTCGACGTGGAAGCGATGCAAGATACGATGGAAGATCGGCGCCAGCACGAAGCCGGTGGCGATGACGATGATAAGGCCGGACAAGATCGCGTAGGAGCCGGCAAAGACTTTGCCGGCCGTGGTCTTCAGTTCGCCCAACGGGCCCATGCCGGACAGGATCATCGCGGCATTCACATAGGCATCGACGAAAGACATGCCCTCGAATGCCGCATAGCCGGCAATGCCGATTGCCAAACCGGCCACGGTGAGGATCACCCACAATCCGATGGCAATCAGCATTCGGGCCAGGAATTTCCGGCGCGAAACGACGGGTTCGCCGCGACGCTCAAACCGGGTGACGGTCAGTCCGCCCTGTGGCATGTCTCATCCTCCCGCAGTTGCGTGTTCGCCTGCCACCGCCATCATACACCGGGAGCGGTTGAGCGCGCCGCGGGCCGCGCTTAGTATCCGGTCAGGACGAAACCCCGCCGAGGAAGCTAAAATGCCAGAAAAGCTCTACAACCGCGCCGCCCAGGATATCGGCAACATCGTCGGCCTCGGCCACGTCAATGTCTGCATCACCGATCAGCACCTGGCGACGCATTTTTACGTCACCGGCCTCGGCTATACGCGCGATCCCTATCTCAACACCGGCGCCGGCAATATGTGGATCAATGTCGGCATGAGCCAATTCCACCTGCCGATGGGAAAACCCGACAAGCTGCGCGGCGTGACCGGGCTGGTCATGCCGGACCGCAAGGCCCTGCTCGACCGGCTGACGCGCGCGCGCAAGGCGCTCGAAGGCACCAAATTCGAGTTCCGTGAAAGCAACGATGGCGTCGAGACCGTCTGCCCCTGGGGCAACCGCATCACCGTGCACAGCCCGGACGCCGAGCGCTTCGGCCGCATCCAGCTCGGCATGCCCTATATCCGCTTCGACGTCCGCCCCGGCACCGCCGAGCGCATCGCGCGCTTTTACCGCGAGATCATGCACGCCCCAGCCGACGTCAAGAAAAACGGCGCCGGCCCCGAGGCCCGCGTTCAGGTCGGCGAGAAACAATACTTTTATTTCCGCGAGACCGACGCGCCGGAGGAGCCGTACGACCGGCACCACGCACAAATCTACCTCTCCAATTTCTCCGGGCCGCATCAGCGGCTGCTCGGCCTCGGGCTGATCACGATGGAGACCAACGACTACGAATACCGCTTCAAGGACGTGATCGATCTCGACAGCCGCGAAGTGCTGTTCACGGTCGAGCACGAGACGCGCAGCCAGACCAACCCGATGTACGGCCGGCCGCTGGTCAATCGCAATCCGGCGGCCACCAACATGGACTACAAGCCCGGGCACGACGGCATGTCCTGGGCGCTGTCGTGAACAATCACGGGGCACACGGGTCGACAGGCCGACGTAGGGGCGGGTTTGAAACCCGCCCCTACGGCTCCCGAGGGGAATAAATGCGCCGCGCTCTGGTGATCGGCGGCTCGCTGGGCGGGCTGATCGCGGCACATCTTCTGCGCTCGACCGGCTGGGACGCCGTCGTGTTCGAGCGCAATGCCGAGGAGCTGGCCAGCCGCGGCGTCGGCCTCGGCACGCATCCGCAGCTCATCGCCATCCTCAAGCGCGCCGGCGTCGATTTCGACGAGTCGATGGGCATAACGCCGCCAAAGGCCGTTTGTCTCGACAGCAGCGGCAAGATCATGATCGAACGGCCGACGGCGCGCACGTTGAGCGGCTGGTCGCGGCTCTACCGGGCATTGCTCGATGCGCTGCCGCCGCAGAGTTATCGGCTTGGCAAAAAGCTCACGCGCGTCGCGCAGGACGCGGATGGCATCACCGCGATGTTCGCCGATGGCACAAGCGAGCGCGGCGATCTGCTGGTGGGCGCCGACGGCATCCGCTCGACCGTGCGCGCGCAATTCCTGCCGGACGTCCAGCCGGTCTACGCCGGCTACGTTGCCTGGCGCGCAGCGATCGACGAATCCGACGTGCCGCCCGAGCTGTGGCGTGAAATGGTCGAGCTCTATGCCTTCTGTCTGCCCGACGGCGAGCAGTTGATCAGCTATGCGGTGCCGGGGCGGGACAACGACACGGCAATCGGCCGCCGCGCCTACAATATCGTCTGGTACCGGCCGGTGGATCTCGATGCGCTGGCCGATATCTGCACCGATGCGGACGGCCGGCACCACGCTAACGGAATTCCGCCGCCGCTGATCCGGCGCGATGTGATCGAGCGCATCAAGGCCGATGCCCGCGCGCTGATCGCGCCGCAGGTCGCCGAGATTTTTGCGCGGACGGCGCCGTTCTTTCAGCCAATCTACGATCTCGTGTCGCCGCGTCTGGCGTTCGGCCGGGTTGTTCTTGCCGGAGATGCGGCGTTTGTCGCGCGTCCCCATGCCGGCGCCGGCACGACCAAAGCGGCGCTCGATGCGGCCTGCCTTGCCGACAGCATCCGCGATGCGGGTGATGACCTCGACGCAGGTCTGAAGCGTTACGAGCGCATGCAGCAGCCATTCGGCAAGGCCATGGTCGAGCTTAATCGGGAGGAAGGCGCCTATCTCAGCGCCCAGATCAAGCCGAAGGAGCAGCGCACCGCCGCGGAGCTCAAGCGCGACATCGGCGCGGTGGTGCATGCCCATATCGCCCGCAGCGATCAGGTTGGCGACATCGTCGCCGCGCACGGCCTCACCGGGCTTTATTGAAAATGCCCTCTCCCGGTTTACCCAATTTCGAATTATTAAGTTGCCAAGTCGGCAATAGCCGACTTGTCTTGGGCCGCTCCGCGACCACCTCAGGATGACGGGAAAGAGTCATGCAGTTCGGCGTTCAGTTCTTTCCGAATTTCAGGCCAACCGACAAAAGTGCCGCAGACTATTTCGCGCAAAGTCTCGCCATTGCCGAAGAAGCCGACACGCTCGGCTACAGCCACGCGCGTTCGGTCGAGCATTATTTCGAGCGCTATGGCGGCTACAGCCCGAACCCGATCCTGTTTCTCGCCGCGGCGGCGCAGCGCACCAGGAAAATGCGGCTGATCACCGGCGCCGTCGTCCCGGCCTTCAATCATCCGCTAAAACTTGCCGGCGAGATCGCGATGCTCGACGCCATTTCCGGCGGCCGCTTCGACGTCGGTTTCGCCCGGGCATTTTTGCCGCACGAGTTCCGGCGCTTTCGCATCTCGCCCGACGAATCCATCGCGCGCTTCCGCGAAGGCCTGGAGCAGGTGGAACTGCTGCTAACGCAGGAGAACGTCACGCATCACGGCCAATTCCATTCGTTCGACAACGTCACCTCGCTGCCGCGTCCGACGCAAAAGCCGCGGCCCAAATTCTACATCGCCTCGACGCGCACGGCGGATTCGTTCGAATTCGCCGGCAAGCAAGGCCATGCGCTGATGTCGATCCCGATCGGCCCGCTCAAGGACCTGATCCCGATCTATCGCAATGCCTGGCGCGAGGCCGGTCATCCCGGCGACGGCGAAGTCATGATCGCGTTCCACATGTTCTGCCACGAGGACGCCAAGCTCGCCCGCGAGATTCCGCGCGGCCAGTTCGAGGATTATTTCGCCGCGCTATTCGAATCCGCCGGCGAGTGGACGCAAGGCGCTTCGTCCAAGGATTACAAAGGCTACGACGTCTCGATCAGCCGGATGAAGAATTTCACGCTGGAAACCCAGATCGAGGCCGGCGGCGCCTGGGTCGGCCCGCCGGACGAGATCAAGGCCATTATCCGCCGCCTGGAAGGCACCATCGGCAAGTTCGAGCACGCCTCGCTGCAAATCAACTTCGGCACGCTCGATTTCGCCGAAGCACAGAAATCCATGCGCCTGTTCGCCCGCGAGGTGATGCCGGCGTTTTCGTGACCGGTCAGCGCAAACCAAACATCGCCTGCGCATTCCGGTAGCAAATCTTCTCCTTGACCGCGGCGGGCACGTCCAGCGAGGCGATCGCCGCCATGCAGTCACGGATATAGGCGCGGCCTTCCTCGGGGCCGAACGGCGCGTCGGATGCGAACAGCACGTGATCCGCACCGTAAAACTCGAGGCCGCAGACCAAGCCGATACGGCCGCCGCACAGCGCCGTGTCGCCGTAAAAAACCTTGAAGCAATCAAGCAGCGGCTTGCCGAGGCTTTTGAGCACGCCGCTGTAATCCTCGTCGGACGTGCGGCTGCCGAGCGTCGCCCAGCCGGTCTCGATGCGCAGATCGAAGAACGGGATCATGGCGCCGAGATGATGCGCCAGCACTTTCAGCCCGGGCAGCCGCGTCATCACGCCGGAGAAGATCAGCCGCGCCATGGTGGCGCTGGTCTCATAGGGCCAGCCGAAAATGGTCCAGATTTCGTAGCGCGAGCGCTTCTCGGCGGCGAAGTCGGGAAAGGCCGCGGTGCGGGCCGGATGCAGGCAGATCGGCTTATTGGCTTTCGCCGCAATCTCGAAAATCGGAAAGAAGCGCGGTTCGTCGAGACATAGACCGTCGACATTGGTGTGGAGCTGCAAGCCATTGGCATTGTCGTGGACCAGGATGCGCTCGGCCTCCTTGGCCGCTGCATCCGGCGCGCTCATCGGCAGGGCGCCGACATAGCCGCAGAACCGGTCGGGATATTTGGCGCAAAGCTCGGCAAGCCCGTCATTGCCGGCGCGGGCGAATTCCGGCGCCCGGTCCGGCCCGACCATGCCTTCGATGGGCGGCAGGCCGAGCGATAGCACTTGCGAATAATTCTCAAAACCGTCCATGATGCGCAAACGCGCTTCCAGATCGTGGACTGTTCGCACGCCCTGCATGCGCTTGCCAACGTCTCTTGTGCCGCCGGTGGTCTCCGACAGCATTTTGAATATGCCCTGCGGGAAGAAATGACAGAACGCATCGATATGTTGCATCAACCCCGGCTCCTTATTGTCGCGGATACGATCATTTCAGGCCGAGGATGATTGTCAAATGGCCGGACCTTTAGCGGGCATCCGCATCCTCGATCTCACCGCGGTCGTCGCCGGACCGCTGGCGACGCAAATGCTCGGCGACATGGGCGCCGACGTCATCAAGATCGAGAGTCCCGAGGGCGATGCCCCGCGCCATACCGGCCCGGCGCGCTCGCTGGGCATGGCGGCGCTATTCATGGGGCTGAACCGCAGCAAGCGCTCGCTCGTTCTCGATCTCAAGAACGACGGCGCGAAGGATGCGCTGTGGCGGCTGATCGCCGGCGCCGATGTGCTGGTTCATTCGATGCGGCCGCAGGCGATCGAAAAACTCGGCTTCGGCCACAAAGCAGTGTGCGCCAAAAATCCCCGTCTCATCTACGCGGCGCTGCATGGTTATCGCGACGGCGGACCCTATAGCGGCCAGCCGGCCTACGATGACGTCATCCAGGGCCAGTCCGGCATTGCGGCCTTGATGTCTCAGGTTGCGGGCGAGCCGCGTTACGCGCCGATGATCATTGCCGACAAGACCTGCGCGCTCGCCATTGCCGGCGCGGTATCGACCGCGCTGTTCGCGCGCGAACGCAGCGGCCGTGGCCAGTTCGTGGAAATCCCGATGTTCGAGCAGATGGTGTCTTTCGTGCTCGGCGAGCATCTGTTCGGCCACAACTTCGTGCCGCCGATGGGATCGCTCGGCTACACGCGCGTGCTGGCCAGTTGGCGCCGTCCGTACAAAACCAAGAACGGCTATCTGTGCATGATGGCCTACACCCAGGAACATTGGCGCAAATTCTGGCCGATGGTCGGCAAGCCGGAGCTGCACAGCGATCCGCGCTTCGACAGCATCGCTTCGCGCGCCCGCAATATCGTCGCGCTGTACGAGCTTGCCGGCGCCTGCATCGCCGCCAAGACCACGGAGCAGTGGCTTGCGTTGCTGCGCGAGCTGGAGATTCCGGCCGCGCGGATGTCGAGCCTCGACGAGGTGATGGCCGATCCGCAGCTTAAGGCGTCGGGCTTCTTCAAGCGCGCCACGCACCCGACCGAAGGTGAGATCCTTTACACTGATCTGCCGGTGCGCTTCAGCGGTGGCGCCACGGTTTCCGGGCGATTACAGCCGCGGCTCGGCGAGCACAGTTTCGAAGTGTTGCGCGAGGCCGGTTTCAGCGAGAGCGAGATCAAGGCGCTCGCCGCCTCCGGCGCCATCGTCGATTCCGGCACCAAGGCGCAGGCGGCGGAGTGACCTCCAATCCGTCATCCTGAGGTGGCCGCGAAGCGGCCCTCGAAGGATACGGCCGAGGCGCCCGGGCCGTCGCCCTTCGAGGCTCGCTTCGCTCGCACCTCAGGGTGACGGGGAACAGTTACGACTCCAGCACGCTCGGCGCGTAAAGCTCGTCGACCTTGATCAACCGCGGGGCCAGCCCCTGCTCCAGCGAATATTGCGCGACGGTCTCCATCACCTTGCGGTTAGCCTTGACGCCGTGGTGGATCAGCGCCGGCTTGGCGTCGCCGGAGAGCAGACCCGTGGCCAGGTGATCAGCGACGTGCTCGACGCGCTGCGCATTGGCGATCTCGTTGGCGCGGTTGAAGGCCTTGAGCAGGTTTTGCGCCACCCACGGCTCATTTTCGTAGATATCGCGCCGGACCACCGCCTGATGATTGATCGGCAGCAGCCCGGTCTTTTTGTAGTAGCGGATGCCTTCGGCGGTCGGGTCGGGAAACAGGTATTTGAAGTCGGGATGGTGCGCGAGATCGGCGCGGCTGCGGTCGACCAGATTGCGGCCGGCGAGATAATGCAGCGCGGCGTCGAGTTCGCCCGCCAGCATCATCGAGCCGATGCTCTTGTCGGCGGGAATTTGATTGACGATGACGCCGGGCGGCGGCTTGAAGCCGGTGGCGCCGCCGTGGCTTTTTTCCGGCGTGCGCTCCATCCAGAACTCGATGTCCTGCGGCGTCACGCCGAATTCGTGCTGCAACACGCCGCGCGCCCACAATGCGGCGGTCTGCTGATATTCCGGCACGCCGACCCGCTTGCCCTTCAGATCGGCGGGCGTCTCGATGCCGGCCTTGCGCCGCACCAGGATGCTGGCGTGGAAAAATCGCCGCGTCGTGAAGATCGGCAGTCCGAGAAAGCGCTGATCGCCCTGCCCCGTCACGATCAGGAACGAGGAGCAGGACATTTCCGAAACGGCGAATTCGGAGAAATGCAGCTGGCGCCAGAACAGCTCGGAGGGATGCAATACCGTCGGAATGAGATCGATGCCGTCCGGCTTTACCGTGCCGTCGATGATCGGCCAGGTGCGCGGATTATTGGTGATGCCGATACTCAACTGAAGGTTCATGGTGCTCTCGCCGGTTGGTCCGCGAGCGATGATAACATGGCCTTTTGCGGCACGGTGCATGGCTATCATCGAGCCGCTCGCGGCAAAGCCTTATTTTGACACTCAGTACCAATTTGGCGCGCGCTTCTCTAGGAAGGCGCGTATGCCTTCCTGAGCGGCGCCGGTCGTTACCACATTGCAGAAATCCTCAACCGCATCGGCGATGTTGCGCCGATAATCGTTCTGGCGCATGAACGCGGCGCGGGCGAGGCGCATGGCTGTTGGAGATTTTGCGGCGAAGCTCGCCGCGACAGCCATCGCCGCCGCATCGAGTTCAGCGTCGGGAACGATTTTGCTGACGAGACCGAGCTCAAAGGCCTCTTGTGCGTCAAAGGTTCGCCCGGTGAAAAGCAGCTCGAAAGCGCGGTGACGGCCCACGATGCGCGGCAGATGCGCGAAGTGAATCGCAGGCATAACGCCGATATTGATCTCCGGATAGCCGAATGTCGCGCTTCGTCCGGCAATGATGACGTCACAGGAAATTGCCAGCGTCATGCCGCCGCCGCGCGCGGCACCACCGACCGCGGCGATCGAAGGCTTGCCAAGATTGTATTGGCTCTCGTGCAGTTCGACGTAAAGCTGATGCAGGAACTCGCGGACCTGTTCAGCGGATTTGTCGAGCAGCATCGCGAGGTCGAGGCCGGCGCAGAAGCGCCGCGCGACGGTGCTGGTCAGCACGACGGCCCGCGCGCCGTCATCGGCCGCAGCTTGCCGCAACGCAGCAGCGACGGCGCGCACCATGTCGAGTGACAGCGCATTGACGGGCGGACGATCGAGAACGATGCGCGCTATTCGATTTAAGACCTCATAGCGGACGGCCGTCTCTGACATGTTCATCGCTTTTGGCAGCCTCAATACCGGTACGGCGCGATTTCCAAATGTGGGAAGGCGCTGAACACGCTCGCCTGATTGGTCGGCGCCACCGCGTGCAGCAAGGATGAATCGAGCTTGCCGTAGCTGGTCGCGCCAAGCAGCCCCATCGAGCGGATGACTTCGTCCTCCAGGAGTTCGAGCATGCGCACGATGCCGGCCTGGCCGGCCGCGGCAAGCGCGTAGCACTGCATGCGGCCGAGCCCGACCAGATTGGCGCCCAGCGCCATCGCCTTGACGATGTCGCTGCCGCGATAAAAGCCGCCGTCGATGATGATCTTGGCGCGGCCGGCGACCGCCTCGGCGACCTCCGGCAGCACGTCGGTCGAACCGCGGCCATGATCGAGCTGCCGGCCGCCGTGATTGGAGACGTAGACGAAGTCGACGCCGTGATCGAGACAGATCTTGGCATCCTCGGCGGTGGCGATGCCCTTGATGGCGAGCGGAATCTTGAACTTCGACTTGATGCGCTCGACCGTGCGCCAATCGAGCGCCGCCTGGAACTCGCGGCCCGCGGCGCGGCGCCGCCCGCCGGTGATGTGTCGCTTGGCGATGTCGCGCTCACGCCGGCTGTAATGAGCGGTATCGACGGTGAGGCAGAACACGCTGTACTTGCTGGCGATGGCGCGCGCGACGTAGTCGTCGACCCAGGCCGCATCGCCGCGCACATAGAGCTGGAACATGCGCAGCGCATCGGGCGCCGCCTCCGCCACCCCTTCGAGGCCGGGATCGCAGACCGAGCTCAGCATGTGGCCGACGCCGAATTCTCCGGCCGCCTTGACCACCGGCGCGGCGCCCTCGGGATGGAAGCTTTCCAGCGAGCCGACCGGGCACAGCACGATCGGCAGCCGCAGCTTGCGGCCGAGCAGCTCGGTCGAGACATCGACCTTGCTGACGTCGCGCAGCACGCGCGGCCGGAACGCGACGCAATCGAGCGCCATGCGGTTGCGCCGCAGCGTGGTCTCGGTCTCGACACCGCCGACGATGTAGTCCCATTCGTTCTGATTGAGGTTCTGCCGCGCCTTGGCGACGACCTCGTGCAGGTTCAAAAATTCGTTTCGTTCCGACGCATTTTTCAGGAGTGCGGCTTCGTCCAATTTCTGAGTGGTCATTTTGGGGTACGCGTTGCTGGTTGCGGGGGCAGTCCAGAGACTTTAGCCCGTGACATTCGCGTTAAGAAGTCCCCTCATTAGGCGGCTCGAAATATTCCAAGCATCGCTCCTCCAAAAAGCAAAAGACCCCGGACGTGCCGGGGCCAAGTCGCTGAAAAGAAGGGGTGAAGAGTCGTCGACTACTTCGCCGCAACCCAATTGAAATGATAGTTGATGCCGGCGCGAACGAGGTTCACCCGCTCCTGCGTGACATTGACCGGGACGACGGGTGTGTAGCTGAAATGATTGCCAAGGTCGATATAGAGGTATTCGAGCTTGACGGACCAGTTCGGTGCAATGAAGCCCTCGATGCCGGCGCCGGCCGTCCAGCCGACTTCGGTATGGGTACCGCAAAACGCGATGTTTCCTGGTATGGTTGGACAGGAGTCCTGGCCGGCATTGACGCTGCCGTAGGCCACACCGCCAGTTCCGAAGATCATCCACCGGTCCCACGCGTAGCCAACGCGAGCCCTCACGGTACCGAACCACTTCAGGTTCGTGAAGCACGTGCCGCCGACGCACACCGGCACCGCCACCGTACCGTTGATTCTAGCCCAAGACAGGTCGGTCTCAGCGCCCAGCACCCACTTATTGTTTTGAACCTGGATGCCGGCGGTACCGCCGAAGGTACCGCCGCTTTGATTGTACGGGTTCGTGGTGATGCCGTTCAAATCGACCTGGTTCGTCCGCCCCCAGCCGCCGCCGCCCACGACACCGACGTAGGTACCGGTCCAATTCCACATCGGTGCCGCTGGCGCAGGCGGCGCCTTGACCGCCATGTCTGCCGCGCTCGCAACCGTCAAAGGCGCGGCGATCAGCAGAGCTGAAATTCCAAGAACGCTGAGCGAAAGATGCTTCATGACCGTCCCCCAAACGATAAGTCACAGTGCAAATTTGAGAGAGAATCTGGCAGCCCGCGACGACCTAGGCGAGCCCTAAACTAACTTGTCTATTATTTTTCTGACGGTTGTTGCGGTTCGGACACACCCGATGTCACGCGATTTTCGCCTGATCCCGCATGGATTTATTGGCGGTCCCGGGAAGACTCGAACTTCCGACCTTCGGTTTAGGAAACCGCTGCTCTATCCGGCTGAGCTACGGGACCGCAACTCGTAGGGTGGGTTGAGCGAAGCGAAACCCACCGCAAAGTGATCGGCTACGAGTAGCGATGGGTTTCGCTTCGCTCAACCCATCCTACAAGCCCTATAACATAAGTGGCGCCGCCTGCCGCAGTACCGCCGCATTCCGGCCCTTGGCTTGATGGCGATGAGGCGTTGGCGGGACAGGGCTTTTGCGGCTGCCTTCGCGGCCGGTTTTGCCACGGCGTGCGGCGGTTTTTCCGCGGCGGCGCAGGAACAGCCACCCGCGGTGCCGTGCGGCGGCGACACGATCGCGCGCGGCGCAGTGAGCCACGTCATCGACGGCCGGACCTTCGCGCTCGACGATGGCCGCGAGGTGCGCCTGGCCGCGGTCGAGGTGCCGCCGCTGGCGCCGCTACCGGACCGCGCCGCGGCGCCGGGCGGCGCCGATGCCAAGGCCGCGCTCGACGCGCTGGTCGGCGGCGACGCCATCGTGTTGCGGCGCGCGGAGTTCGCATCCGACCGCTACGGGCGCCTGGTCGCCTACGCCTATGCCGTGCGCGACGGCGAGGAACTTTTCGCCCAAGGCGAACTGATCGCGTCGGGTCTTGCCCGGGTTGGCGACCGGGTCGGCAGCCATGCCTGTGCCACGGAACTGCTCGGACGTGAACGTGCCGCACGCGCGGCCAAGCTTGGCCTATGGGCCAATTCGTACTATCAGGTGCTCGACGCCGAGACCCCCGCGGATGTGCTGGCGCAGCGCGGCCGATTTGCGCTGGTCGAGGGCCGGGTGGTGTCCGTGCGCGAAAGCGGGGCCACGATCTACGTGAATTTCGGGCGGCGGTGGTCCGAGGATTTTGCCGTTACGGTCCTGAAACGAAATGAGCGCAATTTCGCGGCGGCGGGCCTCGATGTGAAGGGGCTAGCGGGCCGGCGGGTCAGGGTCCGCGGCTGGATCGAGACCCGGGTCACCGGGGGCAGTCCGTGGATCGCGGCGGAGCGTCCGGAACAGATCGAGACGGCCAACGTGAAATGATATGCAGGTGACGTGACGGTGCGACGGGGACGATTGGGGGTTACGAGTTATCGGTTGCTGCACGCCGGCATCGCTGTCGCGGCGCTGGTGCTGGCGGCATGCACGGCGTCGACGCCGCCGGTCGAGCAGCAGGCGGCCGCGGCGCCGCCGACAATCAAGCAAGCCGAAACCGACATGGCACCCGCGGTGCTGCGCGAGCACCAGCGCATCCTCGCAGCCTATGGCGGCGTCTACAACGATCCGCGGCTGCAAGCCATGATCGAGCAGACCGTCGAGCGCCTGGTCGCGGCATCGGAGAAACCCGACCAGCATTACAAGGTCACCATGCTCAACTCGCAATCGATCAATGCGTTTGCGCTGCCGACCGGCCAGATCTATGTGACACGCGGCTTGATCGCGCTTGCCAACGACGAGTCCGAGCTTGCTTCGGTGCTGGCGCACGAAATGGGTCACGTGATCGCGCGCCACGCCGAGCAGCGTGAGGAAGAGGCGCGCAACGCGGAACTCGCTAGCCGCGCCATTACTGGCATCGTCAGCAATCCCGAAGTCGGCGCGCTCGCGCTGGCGAAATCAAAGCTCAAGCTGGCGAGCTTTTCGCGCTCGCAGGAATTTGAGGCGGACGCACTCGGCATCGGCATCGCCGCGCGCGCCGGCTACGACCCCTACGGCGCGGTGCGATTTCTGAGCTCGATGGAGCACAATTCCGTGCTCAAGGCGGAGCAGAGTGGCGCCATCAATCCGGCCGCGCCCGATTTCCTGTCGTCGCATCCGGCGACGCCGGAACGCATCACCAACGCGCTGTCCAATGCCCGCCAGTACCGCGCTCCGGCGGCGGACACGCCGCAGCAACTCGCCCAGGCCAAGGCGACCTACTTCGGCAATATCGACGGCATCGTGTTCGGTGAAGATCCGAGCGAAGGTTACGTGCGCGGCCGGCGCTTCCTGCATCCGAAGCTCGGCTTCACCTTCACCGCGCCGGAAGGTTTTGCGCTCGACAACACCGCGCAGGCGGTGCTCGGGGTCAAGCACGGCGGCGGCCAGGCGCTGCGGCTTGACGTCGTGCGCGTGCCGGCGGAGCAGACGCTTGCCGCCTATCTCACCTCCGGCTGGATCGAGAACATCGATCCCGCCACGGTCGATGACATCACGATCAACGGCTTTCCCGGCGCCACCGCGGCCGCCAAGGGCGATCAGTGGGACTTCCGCCTCTACGCCATCCGCTTCGGCAGCGACGTCTACCGCTTCATCTTCGCCGCCAAGCACCGCACGTCCGAAACTGATCGTGAATTCCGCGAGTCGATCGGCACATTCCGCCGCATGAGCCTCGCGGAAATCGAGCAGGCAAAGCCGCTGCATCTTATGGTGGTAACGGTTGCGCCCGGCGATACGGTGGACAAGCTGGCGGGCCGCATGGCGGTGGCCGATCGCGCCGTCGAACGTTTCCGCGTCCTCAACGGGCTCGAACCCGGCGCCAAGGTGAAGCCGGGCAGCGAGGTTAAGATCGTCGTTGAGTAGATGTTTGTCGGGAACTTCGCCTGTTCCATTACCGCCGCGTTTGCTATGCTCCCAGCCAACGATGAGCCGAATGGCCTTCTGGGAGGAAATCCAATGCGGTTTGTGAAGGGGGCAATTCCCTTCGCTGTCACGTTTGCGGTCGTGTCCGCGATCACTGCGGTTCTGTGGTATTTCAAGCTGGCGACGTTCGGGCCCGAACACCCGGTGTTCGTTTACTTGCTGCCGCTCGGTCTGATGATGATTCTGTATGGCAGTTTGCCAGCGCTGCTGGGCGTCTTTACGGCGGCGGCGGGCGCGGATTTTTTTCTTTACGACCCGCTGTACACTTTCAACATTTCCAGCCGAGTGGAATTTGGCGACTTAGCGTGTTTTGCGCTGGTGGCTTTGATGGGCGTGAAATGCGCCAGTGAACTTTTCAAACCTTCCGTGCGAATTCCAAACTCCCGCTACGGTCGGCCCTGATATCTCAGCGTGATCAAAACTGCGTCGCGAGCTGATCGAGCCCCATGACGTGGGCGAGGCTGCGCACTTCGTCTTTCTGCTCGGAATTAAAGCTCATGAGGAGCGGAATGGCTGCGGATTTCAGCCCTTGCACTTCAGTGCTGTCGGGGTTGGCAGACGCAAGCTGAGCATCCGCCGTTCTGCCGCGCCGGTGGGCTTCGCGCGCTCGGGTATAGGCGAGATTACGCAGCGCGGCTTCAACGGCCGGCCACATTTCCTCCTGATCCGGCGTCAGATGCAGCCGATCCTTGATGCTGGCGATCTGCGCGTCGTTGAGAATGAAGCCGGGCCGATCGCTGATGCGGCGATGAACGGCGGCCGCAATCGGTTTGAGTTCGCTCGTCTGCGCTGCTGCCGGCGCGGGTCGCGCCGGCGCGACAGAGCGCGGTGGCGCGGGTTGTTCCACGGCTGCCGTCAGCACCGCCGCTTGCGGAATTGTTGCAGCCGCGGCGGCGACTTGCGCGACGGAGGCCGACGCCGCCGGCGCTTGCGGAACCATCGGCTCGGGGTTCAGCAGCGCAAGCCGCGCATCGGCTGTCCCTTTTGCGCTTGCTGCCGCGGCCGGCATGATCGACGACACCGACGACGCGTCGCTTAGGTCTTGCGGGAAACGCAGCGCCACCATTTGCGCGGCGGATAAATCGGTTTTGTGCGGCATCGACGGGTTCCAGCCGCCGACCACGTATCCGACAAATCCCGCGACAAGAACTGAAGCCACCCGGCTACGCTTGAACGCCCGCTTCCGCCGCATCCTCGGCGCCTCCCCAACCCCACATCACCGCTGCTCTATGTCCTTTCAAATGAAGCTTAATTTATGGCTAAGCGGAGGAATTTTGTCGGCAGGACGGCATGCCATTGCGGGGCTGGGAAGCCGACGGCGACGGCAATTGGAACGACAAAAGGCCCGGCGTCGCCGCCGGGCCTAATGCACGATGAATTCGGACGTTACGCTGCCTCTTCCTCGACGACGGCTTCCTCTTCCGCCTCGGGCTTGGGACCGCGGCGCGGACCCTTGGCAAGCGCAGCCTCGATTTCCTTGATCGCTTCGGTCTCGGTGATGCGCTGCACCGTCGAGACTTCGCGCGACAGCCGATCGAGCGCAGCCTCATAGAGCTGCCGCTCGGAGTACGACTGCTCCGGCTGAGTGTCCGACCGGAAGAGATCGCGCACGACCTCGGCGATGGCGACGATGTCGCCGGAATTGATCTTGGCTTCGTATTCCTGCGCACGGCGCGACCACATGGTGCGCTTGACGCGCGCGCGGCCCTTGAGCGTCTCGATCGCCCGCTTGACCATCGGCGTCTCGGCAAGCTTGCGCATGCCGACGGACGCGACCTTCGAGGTCGGAACCCGCAGCGTCATCTTGTCCTTGACGAAATTGATGACGAAGAGCTCCAGCCGCGCGCCAGCGACCTCCTGCTCCTCGATCGAAATGATCTGGCCCACGCCGTGAGCCGGATAGACGATGAACTCGTTGGTCTTGAAGCCTTGTCGTTGTGTCGTCTTCTTCGCGTTCATTCCCAAACTTGCTCCTTCCGCCTCCGGCTTGTGCCGATGAGGCGGCTTTGCCGCGCGAACCCTGCTTTGAGGCATTCGCCGCGCAGTCTGTGATGTCCTCCGGCTCGCGCGGGAGGGAGTTTTTCTGGCCTTCCGGCTCATGCCGGCCACACTTTTCTTCGGACGATGACGAGTTTTCTCTGCCACTGCTCTCGCGTGGATCTCACGCCTCTTTTGACGGTTCCTCGAAAATCCCCGAGAAAATAAGCTCCCGGTAGTCAGGGAGCGGCATATCGGGGGTGTTCTTCATTATGAGACGCCTTTATAACACATTTTCGGCCAAAATCAAAGCCTTATGGCGTTGCGAAAAAGTCGCACGCCGGAATCCTTAATGGTGGTTAACGCTGACAATCGAGGGGTTTCTAGTCCCCGCCGCCTGGATTGGCTGAAAAATGCTCTTCAAATTTGTTGGCCACGCCCTCCCAATCCTTGGCGTCGGCCGGAGGTTCCTTTTTGGTCGTGATATTCGGCCAGGTCTTGGCGAACTCGGCGTTGACTTTTAGCCACTTTTCGACGCCCGGCTCGGTATCGGGCTTGATCGCGTCAACCGGGCATTCCGGCTCACAGACACCGCAATCGATGCATTCGTCGGGGTGGATAACCAGCATGTTTTCGCCCTCGTAGAAGCAATCCACGGGGCAGACCTCGACGCAGTCCATGTATTTGCATTTGATACAATTGTCGTTGACGATGTAGGTCATCTGCACACTCTAAACGGCCTTTTGCGAGCTTTGCTCCTACCGCATGGGTCCTGCGCACACAAGGCTCGCGGTTCCCCCGCCCGGCCGGATCTACGTCAAATCCTCATATAGCGACTGGCCGGTGCCGGCGGGACCCCTGCGCTCGGCAAATCCCCGCACCTTGACCACGCGGACGCTGCGGTCGAGGGCGACCGTGATGACGTCGCCGGTGCGCACAAAGCGGCTCGCCGCACCGATCCTACTACCATTGACCCGTACATAGCCGGCGCCCGCGAGCGCGGCCGCGTCGTCGCGCGTGCGTACGATGCGGGCGTGCCAAAGCCAGCGGTCGATACGCTGGCGATCAGGCGCAACGGGACGATTTTCGTGGAGCATGATCTTTTCGGAAAACCGGCCGCCACTTTTCCGGATCATGCTCTAGCGGCGCTCCTTGGCGTCGGCCTCGAGCTGGGCCTTCAAGGCCGCGAGCTTGGCGAACGGCGAATTCGGATCCGGCGCTTTTTCGCGCTCGCGCCGCTCAAACCGCGCCGGCTTGCCGGGCGCGCGCTCGCGTTCACGCGGCGGCCGGTCGCGTTCGCGCTGCGGCCGGTCGAATCGCTGATCGGGGCCGTGGCGGCGGCGGTGACGCTGATGACGTTCCGGTTTGTCCGGCGCGGCCGACGTGCGCTCTTCCGCCGGCGGCGAGACGCTCGCTGCAGCGGCTACTGCCGGCAGGCTGGCATCGTTGAGGCGCGCTGGCGCGGCCTTTTCCGGCGCCTTGTCCGCTTCACGCCGCTTGAACCGCGGACGGCGCCCGCCCTCCGGCCGCCCTGCCCGGCCCGGCCGCCAGACCTCGATGAACTCCGGCTCCGGTTTATCCGGTGCAGCCTCCACGGGTTCAGCGAACGCGCTTACGGGCGGCGGTGCGGCGTTTTCAACGTTATCGGCCGCACTCATGGTCACCAGGTCCGGCGTTGGTTGCAGTGCTGCTTCCACGGGTTCTTGGAGAGATTCGTGACTGACTTCGTGATCTGCCTCGATGGCCGCCGCTTCGCTCTCGACGGCTGCCGGCGCTTGAACCTCGGCGCCGGTCTCCGGCGTTTGCACGGCGGGCGCCGGCTCGGCTTGCGGTTCTTGCGGCTTCGGCCGCCGCTCCATGCGATAGCCGAGCGAGCGCAGGATCGATGCAAAATCTTCACCGGACGCGCCGCTCAGCGACGTCATGCCGTTGAACACGGTGAAACCGCCGCCGACGATTGCGCCCGGCGGCTTTGCGCCGGCTGAACCGTCGCGCCAGGCGAGCGCCGGGCGGATCAGATCGGCCAGGCGCTCGAGAATGTCGACGCGCACGGCGCGTTCGCCGCACACCCGGTAGCCGGCGGTGCGATAGAGCGTGGCGTCGATCTCGCGATTGAGCGGGATCGAGGTGCGGCCGCTGCCGGCAAGCTGCAGCAGATCGTCGAGACCTTTGCTCTGCGGCCCGTCGTGCGCCAGCGCGAAGAGCTGCGCCGCAAGCGCGCGCGGCGCGGGCTTGAGCAGCGCCGGAACGTAGATGTGATAAGCGCCGAAGCGCACGCCGTATTTGCGCAAGGATGCGCGCGCCGGCTGCTCCAATCCTTTGACCTCTTCGGCCACCTTCTGCCGGTCGAGCACGCCCAGCGCCTCGACCAGCTGAAAGGCGACGCCGCGCGCCATGCCGGTCACATCGGCGGCGGCGGAAAGCACGAACAATGGGCCGAGCGTTTTTTCGAGGTGCGATTTGACGAAGCGATCGAGCCGCGCTTCCACGGCATCGCGCGGCGCGCCGGTGAGTTGTTCGTCGGCAACAACGCGCAGGCGCGGACGCAAGACGTCCTCGCCCGCGATCAGCTTGCCAACGGCAGCGCCGGTCCAGCGGATCGTGCCGTCACTCGTGAGCACGAATTGCTCGTCGGGCGCCTCGGTGAGGCGCGTGGCGCGCGCGCCGATCTCGCCAGCCAGCGCCTTCTGCGCAGCGTTATGCAATGCCCTCGCTTCCGAGCCGCCCGACGAGGCGTCGGCCACGAAAAGGAATCCGTCGAGGCGGCCGATGTTATGGCCTTCGACGACAACATCGCCGGTTTTGTTGATCTCGGGCTCCAGCGCTGCATTCTCGCGCAACCGCCGCATCAGCACGCTGGTGCGGCGATCGACGAAGCGCTCGGTAAGCCGTTCGTGCAGCGCGTCGGAAAGCCGATCTTCGACACCGCGCGCAATACCCTGCCAATGCTCGGGGTCGGCCAGCCAGTCGGGACGGTTCGCGGCGAATGTCCAGGTGCGGATATGGGCAATGCGCGTCGACAGCGTGTCGATATCGCCGTCGGTGCGATCCGCCTGCGCGATCTGGCGGGCGAACCAGTCAGCGTCGATTTTGCCGTCGCGCATGAGATAGCCGAAGACTGTGACCACGAGTTCGGCGTGGTTGGCCGGCGCGATCTTGCGATAGTCGGGAATCTGGCAGACGTCCCACAGCCGCTCGACGTCTGCGGGCGCCCGGATCGCCTGACGCACCTCGTCTTCGCGCGAGGCATGATCGAGCACCAGAATATCCTCGGCGACCGGGGCGCGCGCCAGCGCACTCTCCGTCGGCGCCGCGGCCAGCGTCGCTTGCAGCGCGCCGATCGAGGAGAAGTCGAGATCGGTATTGCGCCATTGCACCATCTTCACCGACTCGAAGGCGTGAGATTCGAGCGCCTGAATGAGATCGGTTTCGAACGGCGGACAGCGCCCGGTGGTACCGAAGGTGCCGTCGCGGGTGGCGCGGCCGGCGCGGCCGGCGATCTGCGCCAATTCCGAGGGGCTGAGCTTGCGGAACTGGTAGCCGTCGAACTTGCGGTCGGACGCGAACGCGATGTGATCGACGTCGAGATTGAGACCCATGCCGATGGCGTCGGTCGCCACCAGGTAGTCGACTTCGCCCGACTGATAAAGCTCGACCTGGGCGTTGCGCGTGCGCGGCGACAGCGCGCCGAGCACGACGGCGGCGCCGCCGCGCTGGCGGCGGATCAGTTCGGCGATGGCATAGACCTCGTCGGCCGAGAACGCGACGATGGCCGAACGGCGCGGCAGCCGCGTCAGTTTCTTGTCGCCGGCATTGGTCAAGAGCGACAGCCGCGGCCTGCTGACAATACTGGCGCCGGGCAATAGCCGCTCGACGATCGGCTTCATCGTTGCCGCGCCGAGCACCAGCGTTTCTTCGCGGCCGCGCCGGTGCAGCATGCGGTCGGTGAAGACGTGGCCGCGCTCGAAATCGGCGGCGAGCTGGATTTCATCGACGGCCAGAAAGGCGACGTCGAGATCGCGCGGCATCGCCTCGACCGTCGCCACCCAAAAGCGCGGATTGGGCGGCTTGATCTTCTCTTCTCCGGTAACGAGCGCGACCGCGTCGGCGCCGACGCGCTCGACCGCGCGGTTATAGACCTCGCGCGCCAAGAGCCGCAGCGGCAGGCCGATCAGGCCGGACGAATGCGCCAGCATCCGCTCGATGGCGAGATGGGTCTTGCC
>Ga0102924_1000374_pt1 | contig 55789 bp, 52 predicted proteins | sample PaiPotPPM11metaG_FD_80116 | JGI IMG/M metagenome (GOLD analysis project Ga0102924, IMG submission 80116) | Iron sulfur acid spring bacterial and archeal communities from Banff, Canada, to study Microbial Dark Matter (Phase II) - Paint Pots PPM... ... | reverse complement strand
GCTCAATACCGACGGCGTTCTGATCGGAGTATTCGCCGCATCGGGAGCGTTCTCGGCTTTGGCGGGCGTGCTCCTGAGTTACAGCCTCGCCGCCGCCTCTCCCGTCGCACTGTCCGACGTACTGGCGCCGGCAGCCGCGGCAGCGATCGTCGGCGGCGTGTCGGTGGTCGGCGGCCGGGGCAACGCGATGGGAATCGCGGCAGGCGTGCTCACGCTTTGCATCCTGCGTTCGGGCCTGAGCGCGATCGGCGTACCGCCCTATGTGCATGACCTGATCACCGGCGCCATTCTCCTCGTTATTGCCATACTCGATGCGCCGGATCTGGCACGGCACGTTATTGCCTGGCACCTCGACCGCGCGGAGCGGCGCGCGCAGGCGCTTGGAAGGAAATCGTGATGTCGCAACCGCCTTCTTCACGGCCGCCTTCCTCCTACGACTTTGTGCCTTTGCCCGACCGCGTGCCGCTGAAATTTCCCGACGGCGCCAACGTCGCGCTCATCTTCACGGTCAATATCGAATACTGGGAGCCGTTCCGGCCCGGTCAGAAGGAGCCGCTTTTTTCCGGTGGGCCCGCGACCATCCCGCACGCCCTGCCGGGCGATGTGCTCGACACCGCCAACTGGACTTGGCGCGAATACGGCCAACGCGTCGGCATCTGGCGGCTCATAGACGCATTCGATGCGACCGGTGTGGCCCCGTCATGCACCTGCAACGGCATGATCCTGGTCGAGCGGCGGCGCATCATCGATGCCGTCAAGGAGCGCGGATGGGAGCTGGTGCCGCACAATTGGGCGCAGAACGATCTTTTGACCTATTACGCGCACGACCCCGAGCAGGAGCGCACCGTCATCCGCCGCACGCTCGACAAGTATGAGGAAGTTATCGGCAAGCCGGCCAAGGCGTGGCTGTCGTCGGCGATCCGCGGTACCCCGCACACGCCGGCCTTCCTCAAGGAATTCGGCCTCATCGCCTATTGCGACTATCTCAACGACGATCAGCCTTATCTGATCGATACCGTTCACGGACCGATTGTTTGCGTGCCCTACTCTAACGACGTCAATGACTTCAACATGTTTGCGCGCGGCGGACTGTCTACACGCGACGGCATCGAGATGCTGCGGCTTTGCTTCGATCAGCTCCATGCCGAGGGCGCGAGCGCAGGCCGCATCATGAACGTCGGGCTGCACCCGCATGTCATCGGGCAGCCGCACCGGATTGCGGCGCTGCGTGAGTTCATCGCATACGTCAAAGGAACGGCGAAAGTCTGGTTCCCAACGCGCGAGCAGATCGCAACGTGGTATCTGGCCGAGGCGCCGCGACACTTCCCTCGTCAATAGACAATTTTAAAACTCTTCGAGCAGGCGGCCGAGACCCGCGATCTTGTCCATTATTTTATTTTGCCGCAAAGCGTGCCAGTACGTGGCCGAGTTGATCGCGATGACCGGCTTGCCTAGCCACATCTCGGCCGCGGCTGCGAGCCGAACCATGCTCAGATTAGTTCCAACTTGAATGATCGCGTCCACGTCGCGACCGTCGCCGTTGAGTTCGATCAGCTTGCTGCGAAGCGTATCGGGTGTGACCTCGGCAATAGCCGTCCAGCTCTTGCACTCGAGGTAAATATCGCGAACGACTTCGAACCCGGAATCGGTGAAATAGCGCGCTACCTGCCTGTTGGCGACCGGATAATAGGGCGACAGAAACGCGATACGTTTAACGCCGCCATAGGCTTTCAGCGCCGCCGTGCACGAATGCGATCCGATGGAGATGCCGACGCCGGAATCGCGCTCGACCTTGGCCTGAAAGGCGTCGGCGCCGGCGGCACCGCCGTAGAACGTGACCGCCGACATGCCCATGACCAGATAGTCCGGCGAGCAGGTCATAACACTGCGGACTGCATCCAGGACGTTCTCGCCGATGACCTGCGTGCCGGCCATGAAGGTATCGTTGCTGACCGCTTGCGCGTTCGGGGTAAAAATCCTGCTGTAATGATTGGTGACGCCGACCGGCCGCATCATTTCGAAATCGGGCTCCACGATCGTATTGGTGGAAGGTCCGATGACGCCAAATTTGCGTCGCCAACCGAGAACGTCACGCATCGTCAAACCGCTCTCAAACGCTGTTTGCAACCAAAGTCTGCGCAATTTGCGGGAAGGTGACTGGGGCGTCAAGTTCAACCACCGCGCGTGCCGGCCATTTGTCGGCGCGCCGCCTGTCAACGCGAACCGCGTGTGCTAAAGGTCAAGCGCCCGGACCACCGTAATGGAGGATAACGCAATCAGATGACGAACGAAACGGACCGCGTCGTGGTGGTTGGGGCGGGCCCCGTGGGCCTGACGGCAGCGCTTGGATTGGCGCGTCGCGGCATTCCCATCGTACTGCTCACGGCCGAGAGCGAGCCGGTCAAGGAGCTGCGCGGCTCGACGTTTCACCCGCCAACGCTCGACCTTCTCGACGAATTCGGCGCGGTGCCGCGCATGATTGAGATGGGGCTGAAGGCTCCGACTTGGCAATTTAGAGATCGGGAAACCGGCCCCGTCGCCACGTTCGATCTATCGCTGCTCGCCGGCGATACCAATCACCCGTACCGCGTGCAGTGCGAACAATGGAAATTGATGCGGTTACTTGAGGAGGAACTCCGCAAAGTGCCTGGAGCCGACATTCGCTTCGGCCACGAGGTCGTCGCGGCCCGGCAGGACGGGGATTCCGTGACCGTCGTCGCAAAAACGGACGCGCAAGAAGTTTCGATTGCTGGCCGCTACCTGATCGCTGCGGACGGCGCTCATAGCGCGGTGCGGCAGTCGCTCGGCATCGAATTCGAGGGCTTTACCTATCCCGAACTGTTTCTGATAGCGTCGACCGACTTTCCGTTCGAAGAGACGATCACCGATATAGCCTATGTAAACTACATCGCCGATCCGTTCGAGTGGCTGGTGTTGTTGCGGGTTCCGGAACTCTGGCGCGTGCTGGTGCCGGCGCCGGAAGGTTCCAACCGCGCCGAGCTTTTATCGGATGAGTCGCTCCAAGGAGTGCTCCAACGCGTCGTCCGCCGCGCCGAGAGCTACAACATCGCGCATCGCTCACTCTATCACGTGCATCAAAAGGTGGCGAAGAACTTCCGGCGGGGCCGCGTGCTGCTAGCCGGCGACGCCGCTCACATCAATAACCCGCTCGGCGGCATGGGAATGAACGGCGGGATTCAGGACGCGTTCAATCTGGTCGACAAGCTCGCCCAAATCTGGGCTGGAGGCGATGACCGTTCGCTCGACCGCTACGACCGGCAGCGCCGCACCGTTGCGGTCGAAGCGGTGCAGCAGCAGACGCATCGTAACCGCCAGATCATTAGCGAACGCGATCCGGCGACGCGCCGCGACGCGCTTGATGAATTACGGCGGATCGCGGCTGACAAAGCTTCCGCGCGCGAGTACATGCTGAGATCGTCCATGATCGCCAGCATGAGCCGCGCGGCGGAAATACAATGAGCGGCCCGAAGGGGTATTGCGATGAAAAGCGATGATATCGCGCTCTATCGCGCACAGAGCTTTGGCGGCACAGTAGGAATCGGAGCGCGACCGGCGCTCTGCATTGTCGATTTCGTCAACGGATTCATCGATCCCACGGTGTTCGGCGGCGGCAACATCCCGGCGGCCGTGGCGCAGACTATCGGCTTGCTGTCGGCGGCGCGGCGCTGCGGTCTGCCGGTGGCATTCTCGCGGGTCGTCTACGCCGAGGATGGCAGCGACGACTGCGTTTTCGTACGCAAGGTTCCCGCTTTGACGAATCTGACCGAAAATGCGCCAACCAGCCAAATTGTGCCCGAACTGCGACCCGCTCCGAATGAGCTAATCCTAAAGAAGACGCAACCATCTGCCTTTTTCGGCACAGGCTACGCCGACCGCCTGCGCCAGCAAGGCGTAGATACTTTGATCGTGGCCGGCTGCACCACCTCGGGATGCGTACGGGCCACGGTGGTCGATTCCATGAGCTACAATTTTCGCACCGTCGTGGCCCGCGACTGTGTGGGCGACCGCTCGCTCGCGGCGCACGATGCTAATCTGTTCGATATGGAACAGAAATATGCCGACGTGATGGAGTCCGCATCAATTATCGCTTCGCTGCGCGCGATGGTTTCCGCCGCTTAACCGGAAGCCGGTTCAATCGTTAGCCCTATAGCGCGTCTCGCGCTCCCAATAGTCGGGGAAGCCGACGACCTGCTGCAATTCGGCAAAGGAGATGCTGGGGGGCAGTTGTTTGGTGGCATCGGGACGCAACGCGGCGAGCGCCGCCTGCATCGCCGCGATGGCGGAGGTCATCAGCGCGACGGGATAAAGCGCAAGCTTATAACCGATGTCCTGCAAATCCTTGGGCGGCAGGATCGGCGTCTTGCCACCCGGCACCATGTTCGCCATGCAAGGCTTGCGCATCGCCTGGCAGAAACGCCGCATCTCCGCTTCGTTCTCGGGAGCTTCCAGGAAAATGATATCGGCGCCCTCCGCCTCAAAATCGCGGCAGCGGTCAAGCGCTTCATCGAAACCATGCACTGCGCGTGCGTCGGTACGCGCTAGTATCAAAATGTCGACATCACTCTTGGCATCCACAGCGGCGCGAATCTTCATCCGCGCCTCATCGCGCGGGATCACCTGCTTGCCGCGCGTGTGGCCGCATTTTTTCGGGCTGACCTGGTCCTCGATCATGACGGCTGCGGCGCCGGCGCGGGCATACTCGACAACCGTGCGCTGCACGTTGAGCGCGTTGCCGTAGCCGGTGTCGCCGTCGCCGATCAGCGGAATTTTCGCGGCGGCACTGGCGCAATTGCGCAAGCTGTCCAGCATCTCGGCAAATGAAATAAGACCGGTGTCCGGCAAGCCGAGCCGAGCGGCCGAAACCGCGAACCCGCTCATGAAGGTCACCTTGAATCCGGCATCGGCCACGAGCTTGGCGGAGATGGCGTCAAAACACCCCGGCATGATCTCGATATTCGACGTCGCCAACATCTCACGCAGTCTTTGGGCGGGCGTCACGGCATTGTCCCCAGGTTATCGGCGAAACGGCTCTCATTATCCGTCGGCAGATCGGAAAATAATCCAGTCCAGCGGTCATTCGGGCGGAGGAATCCCGGCAGCCTTGATCGCGGCGGCAAACGCTTCGCGATCATGCTGGAAGACAGCTTCGCTCTCCTTCCCGCTCAGTCCGCCGGGGATGATCCCAAGCTTGGTCAGGCGTTCAGAGATTTGAGACGTCTTGACCAGCGCAGAGACTTCGCCCCTGATCGCACTGAGGATCGGTTCGGGAGTCCCCACGGGCGCCAAGAAACCATTCCAGGACGAAAATTCGAATCCCGGCAGCGTCTCGGCGACCGCGGGGATGTCGGGCGCGGCGGGCAGCCGGTGCGCCGTGCCGACGGCGATCAGGCGGATTTTGTCGCTGTCGGCGTATGGCAGCAAGATCGACGCATTGCCGAAATACAAATCGACCTGCCCCTCCAGGAGGTCGGACACGGCCTGCGGCTCGCTGCGCGCCGGGACCATCACCAAATCGACGCCGGCGCGAGCAAACAACAGGACCGGTGCGAGATGGCTGATGTTTTGCGTGCCAGCGACGGTGAAGTTCAGCTTGCCTGGATTGGCCTTCGCATAGGCCAAAAACTCCGGCAGCGTCGTGACTGGCAAGCTCCGCTTGATCGCGATGACCTGAGCGCCCGTTCCTACATTGGTGATCGGAAGAAGCTTCGTTGCTGGATCGAAGTTCAGTTTCTGTACTTGCGGGGTGAGCGTAATCATCGAGGAAGCGGCAAACAGCAGCGCGTAGCCGTCCGGTGCCGCGGTCGCGACCATTCGTGTCCCGATTGCGCCGCCGGGACTCGGCCGATTTTCAACGACGAATGTTTGCCCGAACTTCGCCGAAAGATCTTGCGCCGCCAAGCGCGCCATCATGTCGGTATTGCCGCCGGCGCCGAAGGGCACCACGACGGTGACCGGTCTGCTCGGCCAATCCGCCGCGGGCGCAAGCGTGACGAGCGCCAAAACAGCCAACAGCGCGGAACACGAAAAAAGGAAATACGGGCGGTATCGCATATCTTTTCCGATTGCCGGCTTTTACGCCGATAGGCAGCACGAGTGGTGTTTGATTGGCATGCTATCGAGGCCTGACGAATGAAACAAGTCGCGGATCGAATTCGGAAGCGCGTTTCAGGCCGCAATAACGGTGGGTTGGGGTAGTCATTATGGCCGAGGCGCCGGTCAACCGGCGGTTAGCCACCATCCTCGCAGCCGACGTCGCCGGTTACAGCCGCCTGATGGGTCTTCACGACGAAGGCACCCCCCCGCAGCGCTTAAGAGACATCGAAGCGAACTCATCGATCCCAAGATAGCGGAATACCGCAGCGGCATCGTCAAGACCATGGAGGGACGGAGCCCTTATCGAATTTGGGAGCGCGATCGACGCCGTGCGCACCGGCAGAGATCGGCGTCATGATCACGTTCCCTGCATCCGATAATTGTGGTTACATCAGTGGCTCGGTCGTGACGGCCGACGCCGGCCTGTCGGCCCACCATGAACTTTTGACATCGACGAGCGAGGATAGCCATGCCGCATCTGACAACCGACGACGGCGTCAAGCTCTATTACGAAGAAGTCGGCGGTGGGATTCCGATCGTCTTCGTTCACGAATTTGCCGGCGACTATCGATCCTATGAATTGCAGTTGCGCTATTTCGGTCAACGCTACCGCTGCATCACCTTTAATGCACGCGGCTATCCGCCGTCGGACGTACCCAAGGACGGCGCGCACTTTTCGCAGGAACGCGCGCGCGATGACATCCGCGCGGTGCTCGATGCGCTCAAAATCGACAAGGCGCATATCGTCGGCTTGTCGATGGGCGGATTTGCGGCTCTGCACTTCGGGTTCACCTATCCCGACCGCGCTCGTTCGATAGTGGTCGCCGGTTGCGGCTATGGCGCGGCTCCGGACCAGCGGGCGCAATTCGCGGAGGAAGCGGAGGCGGCTGCCAAGCAGTTCGAACAGCAGGGCATGGCCAAAGCGGCGGAAGCCTATGCGCTAGGCCCGACGCGCGTGCAGTTCCAAAACAAGGACCCACGCGGCTGGAAGCAATTTGCCGATCAGCTCAAGGAGCACTCGCCCGAAGGGTCGGCGCTGACCATGCGCGGCGTGCAGAAACGGCGCCCGTCGCTGTTCGATCTGGTCGACAAGATGAAGACCATCACAGTGCCGACGCTGGTAATGACGGGGGACGAAGATTGGCCCTGCCTCGATCCGGCCCTGCTGATGAAGCGGACAATTCCGACGGCGGCGCTCGTCGTCATGCCGAATGCCGGCCACACCATCAATCTTGAGGACCCCGCCACCTTCAACCAGCACATCGCCGATTTTTTCCATACGGTCGATGTCGGCGCGTGGCGCAAGCGCGACCCGCGCGCGATGGCGTCGGCAATTCTCGGCAGATAAATCGGCGGCGCTGGCTCAGGTGGTCGTATAGCCGCCATCGACCAGCATATCGGCGCCGGTCATGAAGCTTGCCGCATCGCTGGCGAGAAACAGCGCGGCCTGCGCGATTTCCTCGGGCTGACCGAGCCGGTTCAATAGGTGCTTCGGGCCGGATAGGCGGCGCGCGGTCTCCATGTCGCCGAAGCGCAGCACCAGGCGCCGCGTTTCAATCGCGCCGGGCGACAGCGCATTGACGCGAATATTCTGCGCGGCGTGATCGATCGCCATGGCCTTCGCGAGTTGAATGATCGCGCCTTTCGACGCGCAATAGGCGGCACGCGCCGGCGCGCCGACTCGTCCGAGTTGCGAGGCGATATGAATAATGTTGCCGCCGCCTGCCGCGACCATGGCGGGCAGGACCGCGCGGCTCATCAGATAGGCGCCCATCACATTGACGGCGAAGACGTGGGTCCAATCGGCTGGCGTGATATCGAGAACGGTTCCGTTCGGATCGTCGGTCGCCGCGGCGTTGACCAGGACATGGATTGCGCCGAACGCCGATTGCGCCGCTTCGGCCGCCGCACGGGTATCGAATTCCAGGCTGACGTCGCAGCGCCTTGCCTGCGCCCGTCCGCCGGCACTTGCGATCCTCCGCGCGGTTTCCTCCGCCGCACCGGCATTGATATCGAGACACATCACCGCGGCGCCGGCTGAAGCAAACGCGGTAGCGATAGCACGTCCAATTCCGTTGCCGGCGCCGGTGACAACGGCCGCCTTGCCGGTAAGCGCCGGGCCGGTCATGGCGAAGCCGCAACTTGCGAATCGGCCGCGGCGCTGCGGCCGAGATAGGCCTGACGTACGCGCTCATCCTGCTTCAACATGCTACATGCTCCAGATGCAATGATCGAACCGGTCTGCAAGACATAGCCGCGGCTTGCGGTTTCGAGCGCATAGCGGGCGTTCTGCTCGACCAGAAGCACGCTGGTGTCCGCCGCATTGATCGAGCGGATCGTGCGGAAAATATCCTGCACGATGAGAGGAGCGAGGCCGAGGGACGGCTCATCGAGGCAAAGCAGGCGCGGCTCCGACATCATCGCGCGGCCGAGGACCAGCATTTGTTGCTCGCCGCCGCTCAGCGTGCCGGCATTCTGGGAGGCGCGCGCGCCTAGCCGCGGAAACATGGCAAACATCCGCTCGATGAGAGAGCGGATCTTCGCGCCGTCACTGCGGAACTTGAAGCCGCCAAGCTCGAGATTCTCGCGCACGGTCAGGAACGGGAAGACATGGCGGCCTTCGGGCACGAGGGCGATTCCAAGCTTGCTGCGTTCGTAAGAGGGCAGGCGCGTAATATCGCGCCCTGCGAACCGAATCGCGCCCGCGCGCGGCAGCAGCACGCCGGCAATGGCCCGCAGTGTTGTCGATTTGCCTGCGCCGTTGGCGCCGATCAGCGTGACAATCTCACCTTCATCGACGCTGATTGTAATCTCGCGGCACGCGGGTACGTGGCCGTAGGCCAGTTCGAGCCCTTCGGTGGCGAGCAGCGGGGTCATTGCACTTCGACCCCGAGATAGGCGGCGATCACGCCCGGATGGGCTTGCACCTCGGCCGGCACGCCCTCGAAGAGATACTGGCCGTAATCCATGACGAGGATGCGGTTTGCGATCTTCATCACGAGATCCATATTGTGCTCGACCATCACGACGGTAATGCCGCGCTCGCGCAACGCGACGATCCGGGCCAGCAGCGCTTCGACCTCCGCTGCATTCAATCCGGCCGCCGGTTCATCTATCATCAGCAAGCGCGGCGCGGTTGCGAGCGCGCGAGCAATTTCGAGCATACGCTGTTCGCCATAAGACAGCGCGCCGGCGGTCACATGGGCCCGCTGCTTGAGACCGACGAAAGCCAGCAGGATCATCGCCTCGTCACGGCAGCGCGCCTGATCGCGGCGAAACGCGGCGCCGTGCATGACGTATTGCCATGCCGGGATCTCGTGGCGGGTATGAAATCCCGCAACGACGTTTCCAAGCGCCGACAATTGCTTGAACAGCCGGATTTTCTGAAACGTGCGTGCCAGGCCGTGGCGCACGCGCTGTTGTGACGGCATGCCCACCAGGTCGACGCCGGCAAACGCCATCTTGCCGGCGTCCGGCTGATAGAGGCCGCTCATGAGGTTGAGCAATGTCGATTTGCCGGCGCCGTTCGGTCCGATGACGGCGAACACGACACCGGCAGGAATGCTCAGTGAGATGTCGCGCACGGCGTGCACGCCGCCAAAGCTTTTCCGCAAGCCGTCGGCCCGAAACAGAACATCGTCGCCAGTGCATGACGCCGGTGCCTTGACCGCGGACGGCGTGGCCATGGTCATGGCTTGATATCCGCGGGCATGCCAGCGAAGCGCCGGCGAAGATGCGCCGTGATGAGACGCACGGCTTGCACGATGCCGCCCGGCATGAACAGCACGACCAGCGTGACCGAGGCGCCGTACACGATCAGGCGCAGGTCGCCGACGCCGCGCAGCAGTTCGGGCAGCACCGTCAGCAGGATTGCGCCCAGCACCGGGCCGATCAGTGTTCCCATGCCGCCGACGATGACCATTGCGAGGATGCTGAACGACTCGGTGACGAAGAAAGCATCCGGAACCAGCGTGCCGACGAAGCTTGCATAGAAGCAGCCGCCAGCGCCCGCAACCGCCGAACTGACGGCGAAGGCAAACACCTTCCATTTCTGGCAATTGACCCCAAGCGAGGCCGCCGAGACTTCGTCTTCACGGATCGCGGTCAAGGTCTCGCCGATGGGAGAGCGAACCAACTGGTCGAGCAGGATATAGGTGAGCAGCGCAAAGCCGCCGGTCAGATAGAAAAGATTGGGAAGATTGCTGAACGCGATCGTAGGCAGGCCGGGAATCGCCAGCGGCGGCGGCGGCGCGATGCCATAGATGCCGAGCGGGCCCTGGGTGAGGCTGATCCAATTGAGCAGGACCTGATACGTGATGACGGCAAAGCCGAGCGAGGCGATGGCGAGATAATGCCCGCGCAAGCGGACCGCGAAGATCGACAGCACCATGCCGGCAAGTCCGGCGAGCAAGACCCCGCATGCGAACGCGATCCAGAACGGCACGCCGAGTCGCGTAATCAGCAGCGTCGAGGCATAGGCGCCGATGCCGGAGAAGGCCGACTGTCCGAGATTGAGCTGGCCGGCATAGCCGAGGACGAAATCCAGCCCGATCGCCAGCAGCACGTTGACCGCGCAAACGATCAGGTTTGTCCGCCAGTAGGAATCGGAAAAGATCATCGGCAGCACGCCGATCGCGATCGCCGCCGCCACCAGCCAGAAACGCCGCGACGAGAGAATTGTGCTTGCCGTCGCCGACACCGGCGACCCGGCGGTTGCGGGGCTAGACATTTTCTTCGCGCCGCTCGGCGATCAGACCGGTTGGCCGCACCGCGAGCGTGAGCAGGAGCAGGGCGAAGACGACGATGTCTATCAGGCCCGGATCGAGGAATTGCGTCGTATAGCTCTCGATCAGGCCGACGATCAGGCCGGCGATGATCGTTCCTTCGACATTGCCGAAGCCGCCGATGATCACGATGGCAAAGGCTTTGACGATGACGGAGGTGCCCGCAAACGGGGTAAGCACCAGCACAGGTCCCAGCATCGCGCCACTCATGCCGGCAAGTGCAGACGCGATGATGAACGTCAGCATGATGACGTGGTTGGGATTGATGCCCATGAGGCCCGCGGTCTCACGATCCTGCGAGACCGCGCGCAGCGCCTTGCCGATAAAGGTGAATTTCATGAAGGCGTAAAGCAGCCCGATGGTGATGGTGGATACCACGATGATCAGCAGGTTCTGCACCGTGAAAAAGATGCCGCCGAAGCGGATTACGTGATTGCTGTAAGGCGTGTCGAACGCGTAGGGGATAGGCCCAAGCGTCACCAGCATCGCGTTCTGCAGCATGATTGAGACGCCAATGGTCGCGATCAGCGGCAACAGTTCATTGCCGCGATCCCGCAACGGTGCAAAGATGGCGGCGTTCAACAGCCATCCCAGCGCTCCTCCGACGATCAGCGCGACGGCAATCCCAGCCAAGTAATTGCCGCTCAGCAGGTGCGTGACGAAATAGGCAACAAACGCGCCAAGCGTGACGATATCGGCGTGGGCGAAATTAATCTGTACCAGCACGCCATAAATGAGGGTGAGCCCCAACGCGACCAGCACGTAGAGGCTCCCCACAACTATGCCGTTGATCCCCTGCTGGAGGATGACGGTCAGCATGTCCGCGGGGCTAGTTCCACTTCAATGCGGTCCAGGACAGATCTGGATTCGTCTCCATGTAATGGACCGTATCCATCTTGACGTTCTGATTGGTCTTGTCGAATTCGACGCTGCCGGTCACGCCGGAGAAGTCCTTCGTCGCGGCGAGGCCATCGCGGATGGATTGGGCGTCCTTGGCGCCGCGCCGCACCACGTCCGCGATCAGCATGATCTGGTCGTAGGCGTGGGCGTTGATGTGCGTCGGGTCCTGGTTGTACTTGGCCTTGAAGGCCTGGACGAAATTGCGCACGATGTCGCGCTTGTCGGTAGGGTCGAACTGGACGATGCGAATATAGCCCAGCGCCGCTTTGCCCGCCTTCTGCTCGAAGCCGAAGGGTAGCCAGATCGTGCCGAGCTGAATGGCCTGTCCACCGCCGCCCTTGACGACGCCGGCTTGTGCAAGTGCCTGCGTGATCTTCAAGCCCTGGCCTTCGAGCGTGTAGGTGGGAATCACGTCGACCTTGCCGAGCCCGGCAACCCGGGTCGCGATCGATGTGAAATCGTTAACGTCGCGACCGAACCCGATATCGGCCAGGATTTTTCCGCCATCCTTGGTGAACGTGTCGGCGAACACCTGGGCATTGCCGATGCCGGCATTGGTATTTTCGTGCAGCAATACCGCAGTGCGCGCGTTCAGCCGCTTGTAAGCGTTGTTCGCGATGTCAACGCCCTGCATCACCTCGTTCGGCATGATTCGGAAGGTCCAGGGATTGCCGGGCTCGGTAATCTTGATCGCGGAGGAGCCGGCATTCAGCAGAGGAATCTTGGCCGGGGCCATGACCGGCATGATGGCGAGTGTCGCGTCCGAACATTCCTCGCCGATGACCACATCGGGCTTGAACTGCTCGATCAGGCGTTGAGCCGCCTGCGTCGCGGGCAGCGGACTGCACGCTGAATCTTCATACTGAACTTCGAACTTGTATCCGTTCACGCCGGTCTTGTTGAGTTGCTCGATTGCGAGCTCGACCCCCTGCTTGTCCTGCGCACCAAAATAGGAGCCGGGCCCCGACATCGGCAGCAAGCCGCCGATCTTGATGACTTTGTCGGCGGCGGCCGCCGACGTTGTCGATGCTGCGAGCAGTCCGCTCAACAAGGCGGCTGGTATCAGGAACGTGCGCAACGGTCGTTTCGACATATTACCCTCCACTCTGCTGCAGTATTAGACCTAGGTTTCTGCGGCATTGGCAATGGGCATTTCCGCGTTTGCGGGCTTATGCTCGGCGCGGCCCGAACCTCCGCGGTCGTTTACGCGGCCTGCGGCCGCGTCTGCGCGACCACCGCGGGCAAACACGAAGCGTTTGGAATTGCAGTAAGATTTGCACGCGCGGGCGCCGCGCGGTTTCGCGCAAGGCACCTTGGCGTTTTTTCATCGATTTCGGCGCGGCGCGTGACGGAGCGCTAGTCGTGCGGCATCGATCGGAAGTAGTCGGCGGACCGGCACGCAAAGGTATTCCGCTGACGACCGGGAAGTACGCGCCCGCGAAGGGAGTGAGTCTACGACATGCGAATTACGCAGCATGCTTGAGAGCCACCTTCCGGGGCCTGCTGAATCGGATCGTAAGTGTTGAACATGCAAGTCGTCTTGAGCAAGGCGCCGAAGACGCCCGACTGCGCGGCGCGGACGTGCTTCTCCGGAGGCATGCCGCCTCCGAAAATAACCGTAGGCAGGCCAAGCACATGTCCGTTCGCGGGGACACCGGATTTGATGAGCGCCGCCACCACACGGTCCGGATCGGCAAGCTCGCCCTCGGTGTTGAGGCGCAGCCCGGCGTCGATGAGCAGGCGCTTGAGGGGTTGCACATCGAGCAAGTCACTGCTTACCGTGGCACAAGCCACGAAGCGGCCACCGCTGCCGACTCGGTTGCCCAGCACGATGACTTCGACCTGCTTGACTGTCGGCCCGGTGAAAGTCTGGACGCGGTGTGCGTAAAGCGAAAGGTCGGTTCCGACCGCCGCGTCGGTCACGCGGTCAGGGTGAATTTCGCCCAAGGCGATGCCTGCGCCGAGAGCCGCGACGGCGCGAGCTCGGCGACCGCGGACCGCTTTGTCGCCGACCGCAGGTGGCGGTGTATTCACGAACGCGGTGACGATCTCGCGTGTCGTCATTCCGCCATTGGCGGCCGCCGCGCGAACGAGATCGGCAATCTTGAGCGCAAATCCGACCTTGTCGAGCTCATCGTCGGTGGGCGGTCGACCATGCGCCAGCCCGATCGACAGGCGCCGCTCAGCGCCGCCGGCAATACCATCCCTTACATCGGCGAAAACATAGCCGCAGGGCGTCGTGGCGCCTTCACAGCCAACGACTGTGACCATCTCGGCGCGATCGGCCAAGTTGTGGTCTGCGAGCAACCGATCGACTGCGGCGCGGGCCTTCTCGCGCGAACCATCCTCGTATTCGCCCGGGACCCGGAAAAACAGCGCCAGCTTCTGGACCTGTTGCGGTCCGAATTTTGCCAGCGCCGCATCAAGGCCGGCGACATCGTCGGGTGCGCGAAGCTCGAAGCGCGCAAATTCGGTGCTCATGTTGTCCCTGTCGTGCTTCGTCAACTACGTCGCATTGCGAGCCTAAACGACAATGGTTAGTGTCACATCATAAAATCGCTCGCAAGCGACTCTCGCCAGTGAAAGCTCCATGAGACAAATCGATCGTGTTTTGATTGCAGGCGGTGGCCCGATTGGCACCGTGACGGGACTCCGCCTTGCCAGGCACGGCATTCCCGTCACCGTCTTCGATCGGCTGCCGAAACCGGCCGAAGACCATCGCGCCGCGACGCTCCAGCCGTCGACGCTCGATCTGTTCGAGGACCTCGGCCTGACCGATGAAATTCTCCGGCAGGGATTGCGCTCGCCGATCTTTCAGTGGCGCGATCGCGTAACGCAAGAGGTCGTTGCCGAATTCGACTACAGCGTGCTCGCAGACGAAAGTGCGCACCCCTATGTGATTCAGCTCGAGCAGCATCGCACCGTTTATGTGGCCTTGGCCGCCGCCGCAAAGGTCGCGGAATTCACCATGGTGCGGCCGGCCGAGGTCATTTCGGTCCGCCAGGAGGCGGACTTTGTCGAGGCCGCCGTGCAGATGGAGGATGGCAGCGTCGAAATTCACCGCGGCCGCTATCTGGTCGGCTGCGATGGCGGCCGCAGCATCGTCCGCAAGGCGATCGGCGTGTCTTTCGAAGGATTCACCTGGCCCGAGCGTTTCAACATCATCGGCGTGCCGTTCGACTTCGAGGCGGCGATGGGATACCGGCTGCGAAACTACTGCGCCCATCCCGATCGCTGGGTCTCGCTGATGAAAGTCCCCGGAGAGGATCACCTCGGCCTATGGCGCTGCCTATTCCCAGCGAAGGCCGAAGAGAGCGACGAAGAGGTGATGAGCGATGAATGGATCCAGGCGCGCTTTGCCGAGTGCCTGCCGGCCGGAGCGCCCTACGAAATCATTCATCGAAATATGTATTCGGTGCATCAGCGCGTCGCCGGCGGCTTCCGCGCCGGGCGCATCCTGCTCGCCGGCGATGCCGCCCACGTCAACAATCCGATCGGCGGCATGGGCATGAACAGCGGCTTTCAGGATGGCCTCAATCTCGCGGACAAGCTGGCGCAGATTTGGCAGGGCGCGGAGCCAGATGCCCTGCTCGACCGCTACGACCGGCAGCGCCGGCTTACCGCCATCGAGTACGTACAGGCGCAATCGATCGCCAACAAGCGCGCGCTCGAGGAGCGCGACCCCGGGAAGCGGTGCGAAATCCTCGACAATCTGCGCCGTGTCGCCGAAGACCCCAAGCAGCATTACGAATTCGTCCGGCGCAGCTCGCTGATCGCCATGCTGCGGAGCGCCGAAGCGATCGCGTGATATCGCAGGCTTGGCGGTCGCGCAATCCGCCGGCCGGCTGCCGCCATTACTTCCCTCAGAATCGAAGTCGCCATCGCTCGCGGATCGCGCAGCCGCCAGGCGCCGCTGTCGACACTCTGCAAGCGCATAGCCCTTCGCGGCTTTGGCCATGCCTGCGATGCAGCGGCAGCTCCGGCTGAAATGGCGGACCTGGCTCTCGTAGGAGCGGCAGTCGCCGGCGAATTCGTGCACAAATACGATGGGAATGCCGGATCCCGTGTCCTAGCAGTAACGACGCCGTCATCGGGCGCCAGGCGGGGCATGGTCACACCACTTTCTTTTCATGCATTGCCGCTATCTCGCTCGCCAAATAACCAGCCTCAAGCAATATCTCGTCCGTGTGCTCGCCGGCATCGGGAGTCATGATGGCGATTCCGGCCGGCGTGCGCGAGAGCGTGAGCGGCTGCCCGATGATACAGATGTAACCGAAGTAGTTTTGGTATGCGGTCAGATTAAGCTCGCGGTCGGCGCAAATATTCACCACGGGGTGGTCCGACGATTTTTCCGTCAAGATAATTCAGTTCGCCCCTAAGAAATGTGCTTTTCACACGACCCGTGAGCTCAACACCTTCGAAAGGCGAATAACCTTGATGGGATTCGGATTCTGCGGCGCGGACCACAAATTTGGAATGCGGATCGACGAGAACAATGTCGGCGTCGTACCCGGGCGCGATATCGCCCTTGCTGAGCAAGCCGAAACGCTGCGCAGGGTTCCAGCTCAGGAGCTCGGCTATATGGTTGTACGACATGCCGCGCCTACTGCCCTCACTCAGCACTCCGGACAGCAGATACTCAGTGCCGCCGAAACCCGATTTTGCCAGCCAAATATTGCTCGGATCGTCCTTGGACCATTTCTGCTCTGCCGAACAGCAGGCGTGATCGCTAACGATCCAGTCGACCTTACGATCAAGCACAGCCTGCCATAACGCTTCGACATCCTCGCGCGGCCGGATAGGCGGATTGACTTTGGCGTGAACAGCACACTCGCAACTCGTATCCAGTAGAAGATGACCGACGGTCACTTCACGGCGGAACGCGACATGCGGAAACACCTGTTGCATGGTCCATGCCGCCTCCATCGCCTTACGCGAGCTCAGATGCAGGAGGTTGATGTTCAGGCAATTGGTTTCATTGGCGAGATAAGACGCTATCCAGATTGCCAACCCTTCCGAGTGCGGCGGACGCGCGGCGCTGTACGCGGCGAGGCCAGTCAGCTTGCCCTCGCGCTCGACGATTTTCGTATAGGCATTGAGGATATCCGCCAACTCGCAATGCAAGCTGACACTGATGTAGGGCGCCTTTTCGGGGAATTTGGCCATCAGACGCTGCGCCGATCGCATGATGAATTCGAAATGTGCGATGTCGTAGTGATCGTCCGGTCCGGTCATCAGAAATTCGTTTTGCTGCGACGAAGGCCCGTGCAGGCCGTAGCCGCCATAGAACATGAAGATCTTGAAGGACGTGATGCCGTGATCGAGAACGAGATGCTCCATCTCGTCGATGTGCGCGGCCTCAATCGGTGCGATGTGATAGCCGTAGTCGACCCAGAACCGGCCTTCAGACTGCTTGAACACTTCGGGCATGAACTCGCGGTAGGGACCGCCACGATTCAAATAGTAATGGCCGGTTCGAATGTAATTCAGGCTGGACGTGACGCCTCCCATCGCGGCTGCCTTGCTTTCCGAAACCGCGTCTTCGGCCAGCGGGGAATAGATCCCGATATGCATGTGAGCATCGACGCAACCGGGAAAGGCCAAATTATTCTTGCCGTCGAAAATCTGCTCCGATTGCTCTACCTCGAGCTCGGGAGCGAGCCGGCCGATCTTGCCGCCTTTGATACCTATGTCGAGACAATCGACGGAGGTCTTGTTGGGACGCACGACGCGAGCATTCTTTATGATGAGATCGAACAACTTCGACATTCAGCTTTCCTCACAAACCTTGCTTTTCGCAATCCGCATTGTGACCGCGGCCGTTCGGCCAATCCTCGATCTTCCAGCCGGTGGGCAGCAGCGCCTCGAATTGTTCCATTGTTATTCTACGCGTCATAACGCTTCCCGAATGCGAGCAATTCCGGCGTCCCAATCAAATCATTAAGGCCCGCAAAGTCGAGCATCCGGGAGCGGAACGGCTCGGAGGTGCCATGCATGGCCAGAGAGGCGTAGTATTCACTCGCCATATGCGCCAGCGCGCGCACGATGCCGCCGGGAAAGATCACCAGCGCAAAGCCTAATGCTTCGAGCTCAGCGGCCGTAAGCAATGGCGTTTTTCCGCCTTCGACCATATTGGCCATCAGCGGCACGCCGCCGAGCGCCGGCGGAATGCGCTTGAGTTCTGCTTCCGCTTTCGGTGCTTCGACGAACAGCACATCGGCGCCGGCATCGCGATAATGCAGTGCGCGCTCGATCGCCCCGTCAAATCCTTCGACCCCCACTGCGTCGGTGCGCGCGATCACTAGCGTGTCGCGCGACTGCCGGGCATCGAGCGCCGCCTTGATCTTGCCGACCATTTCGGCCGCTGGAACCAGTCGCTTCTCGTCGAGGTGACCGCAGCGCTTGGGAAATGACTGGTCTTCAATCTGTATCGCGTTCGCGCCTGCGCGTTCGAACAGGCGCACTGTGCGCGCGACATTGAGCGCATTACCATACCCGGTATCGGCATCGACGATCAGATCGGCGGCAACCCTGTCGCGTATCGTGCCGATGGCATCGGCGACTTCACTCATGCTCACTAGGCCAATGTCGGATCGTCCAAGGCGGGTATAGGCAATCGCCGCGCCGGAAACGTAAAGCGTTCTGAAGGCGGCCTGTTCGGCGACGAGCGCGGTGAATGCGTCGTATACGCCGGGCGCGAGCACGATGGGCTTTCGCGTCAAGCGGGCGAGCAGGCTGTCCGGTTTCGTCATCATTGCAGTCCCAGATAGGCGCGCTTGAGCTTAGGATTTTCGCGAATATCGGCCGAGCTTCCATGTAGCACGAAGGCGCCGTTTTCGAGAATGTAGGCGCGGCTCGCGACCTCCAGGCTTTGCATGACGTTCTGTTCGACCAGCAGCAGTGTGATGCCTTCGGCATTGAGGCGCCGGATCAAAGCAAACAGCTCCTCGACCAGAAGTGGCGACAGACCGAGCGAGGGCTCGTCAAGAATGAGCAGTCTCGGCTCGGCCATCAAGCCCCTGCCGATCGCCAGCATCTGCTGCTCGCCGCCGGACAACGTACCGGCACGCTGCGAGTGCCGCTCGGCGAGACGCGGAAAGATAGTGAACACACGCTCGCGATTCTGATTTCGCCGGACGCGGGCACGACGATAGCCGCCAAGATCGAGATTTTCCCCCACCGTGAGGTCCGGAAATATACAACGCCCTTCCGGCACGTGAACCAGCCCGCGCCCGACGATCGCCGCCGGCGTCTCATGCTCGATGGCGCTACCGGCGAAATTGATCGTGCCGCGTGTGGCGCGAAGAACGCCCGAGATGGTACGATTGAGCGTCGATTTTCCCGCACCGTTCGCGCCCAGTATCGCGACGATCTCGCCCGGGGCGACTGCAAGATCGATATCCCGCAGCACCTCGGTTGAGCCGTAGCCGGAGGCGAGGCCGCTGATGGCGAGGAGTGGCTCAGACATTCACAGCTCCTGCCGCCGCGAGGCGCGCTGCCGCGCCCTGGCCGAGATACGCCTCGATCACGCGTGCGTCACCGACCACGATTTGCGGTGAGCCCTCGGTAAGAATGCGGCCTTCCGCCAGCACGTAGACGTGCTGAGCGAGGCTCATCACCGCCTGCATGACGTGCTCAATCATCAGAATGGTGATGCCGCGATCGGCGATAGCGCGGATCGTCGGCACCATTGCGGCGAGTTCGGTTGGATTTAGCCCGGCCAATACCTCGTCGAGCAGAAGGAGGGTGGGCCCGGTCGCGAGCGCGCGGGCGAGCTCCAGCCGCTTTCGCGCCGCGACCGTGAGGCTCGCGGCGGGCTTATCCAGAAATTCAACGAGACCTACCAAATGCGCGATTTCAGTCGCCGCATCGAGTGCATCCGCGCGCGCGCGCCGCGACAAGTGTGCGCCAATCGCAATATTCTCGCGCACGGTCAGCCCGGCAAACGGTCGTACGATCTGGAACGTGCGTGCAATGCCGCGCCGCGCCAACCGGTATGGCGGAACGCCCGTGATCTCCTCGCCGCGATGATAGATACGGCCGGCGCTCGGCGTCAGAAATCCGCTGATCATCGCGAACAAGGTCGTCTTGCCGGCGCCGTTCGGTCCGATGAGAGCGGTGATGCGCCCAGACTGGATACTGAGCGAGACGTTATCCACGGCCAGTAATCCGCCAAAGCGTTTGCTGACACCATCGACACGGATCAGCGCCTCAACCATGAGGCTGCTCCGACCGCAAGGATTTTAGGACAGCGAAGCACCGCCGCGCTTTGAGGAGCAACCCGGCAACGCCGTTCGGAGCAAAAGCCACGATCAGGATGAGGACGCAGCCGTAGATGACGAGATCGAGCCCCGGCGCGTCGCCAGCGACAAGCTTGGTCAATTCGCCGAGCGTCTTGATCACGAGCGAGCCGATCAGCGGACCGAATACCGTGCCGATGCCGCCGACGATGGGCGCGAGCAGCGCCTCGATCGATATCCAAGGGCCGTAGGCGATGCCGGCATCGAGGAAAAGGAAATATTGGGCGTAGAAACAGCCGCCCGCGGCAGCGATCGCTGCTGAGACGGTCATAGCGCCGAGCTTTACCAACGTAGTATTCACGCCAAGCGCCTTGGCGGCGTCCTCGTTCTCACGCAACGCGACCAGATAGGCGCCAAAACGGCTATCTTGGATTATGCGTATGATCAGAAGCGATACGGCGACAAGTCCGAGAATGATCCAGTAGAACGGCACTCGGCTTTGAAACTGCAACGCCTCAGGGCGCAGGTCGAGCTTGATAAGTGTCCCCACGCCCGCCCCGGTGATCGGCGCGACGCTGGCGATAATGCGGAGCACTTCGGCGAAGGCGAGCGTGACAAGCGCAAAGTACGAACCCTTCAGCCCCGAACGGAAGCTCAGCGCGCCGATGAATGTGCCCACTGCGGCGCCGGCAGCAATGCCGATGACGAAACCGAGCCAGGCGTTCACGCCGTATCGCACCTGCAGAATGGCGGTCACATACGCGCCGGTGCCGAAGAACGCGGCATGGCCGAACGAATACTGTCCGCCATAGCCGCCGAGCAGGTTCCAGCCCTGGCCGACCAGCGCGGTCAAGAGCGCCACCACCAAGAAATTGAGCACAACGTTGGACGCGGTGATGAGCGGCACAGCGGCGAGCAGCCCCACCGCAACAGCGATCGGCGCGAACGCCCTCATGCCCGCTCTCCGAACAGGCCGCTCGGGCAAAATAGCAAAACGAGAATGAACATCACAAATATGCCGATCTGGCCGAGAGATTCGCCGAGGTAGAGGCCCGACAGACTTTCCACCACGCCGACGAACAGGCCGGCAATCAGCGCTCCGGCAACCGAGCCCATGCCGCCCAGCACGACGATCGTGAAGGCGATCAGCACAAACGCGTTGCCGGCGGTCGGATTGACGTAATAGGTCGGTATCAACAGGCATGCCGCAAGCGCAACGCACATGGTGCCGAGCCCGAACGTCACCGCGTAGATGTGGTTGACGTCGATGCCCGACAGTTCGGCGCCGAGCTTTTCTTTCGCCACCGCGCGGATCGCTTTCCCGGTGTCGGTCCAGCGCATGAAAAGCCACAGCGCGAGCGCCATCACGATGACGACGGCAAACGCGATGACACGCGGCACGGCGAGAAAGGCCGTGCCGACCTCGATCACGTCGAAAGCGTAAGGCAGGTTGATAGTGCGCGTGTCGGCGCGAAAGGTGAAGAGCAGCGCATTCTCGATGAGGACCGCGAGCCCGAGCGTTACCAAGAGAATGTTGCGATCCTCGCCGTGGCTGGCCGGACCGATGACAAAGCGTTGCAGAGCGTAACCCAGCCCGAAAAACAGCACCGTCAGCGGGACCGCCGCGAGGTAGGGATCGAGGCCGAGCACCTTATAGGCATAGAATGCAGCGAACATTGCCGCGGTCAACAGCGCGCCGTGTGCGAAATTGATGATGTGCAGAACGCCGTAGATCAGCGTCAGCCCGAGCGCGATCAGGGCATACACCGCCCCGGTCATCAGTCCGTTGAGCACCGCCGGAACGAGGATGGCCGGTGACAGCATTAAGCGGATCCCCGGGGACGGCGCGCGTACGGCGCCGTCCGTTACACCGGCGTCATGCCGGCGGCATTGGGAACACGGCCTTCGCTGAGGCAAACGCAGCGGGCAGGATCACCTGGATATCATTGCCCAAGACCTGGGTGTTCACCGGCGCCGCGCCCTGGTTCTGGCCGTTGACGAACTTTGTCGGACCATAAGGCATCACGTGACCGCTGAAGGTCGAGCTCTCCAGCGCCGCGATGATCTTGGCGCGATCGGCGCTGGCGGCGCGCTCCAGTGCGTCGGCGAGCAGCAGGACGCACGAATAATTCATGTAGACTTCATAAGTGAAGAACTCGCCCTTTGCCTCGACCTTCTTTTTCAGCTCGATCGCTTTCGCGTTTTTGGGATCGAACCAGTGATTGCAATCCATGATGTATTGCGCAGCTTCAGGGAATTCCTTGACGAACTTGTAGGACGAGGCGGCTCCGCCGAGCACGGAGTAGATGCCCTTCGGTCGCACGCGCTGCTGCTGCATGGTGCGAGCGAGCAGGACGTATTCGTTGTAGTAGTCTGCCGGAATGACGAGATCTGGATTCAGCGCCTTGATCTTCAGCACGACGTTGTTGAAGTCGCGGGTCGGCGTCGGATGCGGAATGGTTTCGAGAACCTGGAAGCCGCGGTCGGGTAGTTGCGCATTGAGCAGTTTGGCAAGGCCCGAGCCGAACGCCGAGTCCTCGTGAACGATCACGATCGTCTTGGCGACCTTGCCGGCCTGATCGTTGATGCTGACGAGATTGTCGAGCGCGGTCTTGGCAATGACACCAAAGCCCGGACCGAAGCGGAACGTGTTCTTCAGTCCACGGGTGACGATGCTGTCGACGACGCCGACATCCACGACATAGGGCAGATCGTACCGGGCGGCGGTCTGGCTCGCCGCCAGGCAGATGGCGCTGGCGTAGCCGCCGACGATCGCGGCGACCTCCGCGGAGTTCATCTTTTCGACTTCGGCGTTGCCGCCTTCCGGCGTCGATTGCGCATCGCCGAGCACCGCCTCGATCTTCGCGCCACCGAGCGCCTTGATGCCGCCCGCTGCATTGATCGCGTCGATCGCCATCGTCGCGCCAAGCCGGCCTTGCTGGCCGGAATAGGACAGTGCACCGGATACAGGATGCAGGACACCGACCTTCACCGCAGCCCCCTGCGCGCGCGATATGACGGGCGTGCTGGCGAGACCGGCGGCTGCGATGGCGCCCAATCCGGTCGACTGGAGAAACCGGCGGCGGCTCACGCTTGAATATGGACGGGACATAGGCCTTCTCCCCCTGATTGTCGGATGCGAGACTAACATTAATCCAATGGGCCTTGCTATATTGACTTCCGTTCCACCTGACGCGGCGGCAGCTTTCGGCATGACTGATGCCCAAACCCTGATCGATAAACTTTGGGTCGCACACGAAATTGTGCGCCGCGAGGACGGCGATTCGCTGCTCTGGGTGGATCGCCATTACGTGCATGAAGGCTCCTTTCACGCCTTCAGCCGGCTGGCAGAGCGCGGTGCGGCGGTTGCGGAGCCCGGTCTCACGTTCGCAGTGGCGGATCATTACGTGCCGACGCGAGCGCCCCGCGACAGGATCGGGAATCCCGAGATCGCGCGCATGGTGCGCCAGATGGACGAAAACGCGGCCAAGCATCAGATCAGGCTGTTTGGCCTGAACGATCAACGGCAAGGCATCGTGCACGTCGTCGGGCCCGAGCAGGGCCTGACGCTGCCCGGCTTGCTGATTGTCTGCGGCGACAGCCACACGTCGACACACGGTGCGCTTGGTGCATTTGCCTTTGGTATCGGCGCCTCGGAAGTGGCGCATGTGCTGATGACGCAAACGATCTGGCAGCAAAAGCCCAGACGCATGCGAATAGCGGTGGACGGCAAAACCGCACTCGGAATCACGGCCAAGGACGTTGTGCTGGCGATCATTGCCAAGATCGGCGCCGATGGCGCGACCGGTCATGCCATCGAGTTCGCCGGTTCCGCCATCCGCGCTCTATCGATCGAGGGACGGCTCACATTGTGCAACATGTCGATCGAGGCCGGGGCGCGCTGCGGAATGGTTGCGCCTGACGAGGTAACTTTCGAATACCTGCGAGGCAGGCCGTTCGCTCCGCAAGGGGCAGTGTTCGATCAGGCAGTCGAGGCATGGTCAAAGCTCAAGACCGACGATGACGCCGAATTCGACTGCGAGATTTCGCTCGATGCTGCCGAGATCGCGCCGGTCGTCACCTGGGGAACGAGCCCGCAACACGCTTTGCCGATCGATGCCAGCGTGCCGGATCCTGCAGGCGAGGCGGATCCGGCGCGCGCCAACGAGATGCGCGAAGCCATCGACTATATGGGCCTTCGTCCGGGCCAGAAGCTCACCGAGGTTTCGATTGATCGTGCATTCATCGGGTCTTGCACCAATGCGCGAATCGAGGATCTACGCGCAGCGGCCGCGATCCTCGCGGGCCGGACGAGCAAGGTGCCTGGTCTGGTGTCACCCGGCTCCTCAATGGTCAAGCGCCAGGCTGAAGAAGAGGGGCTCGACCGCGTATTCCTCGACGCCGGCCTGGAATGGGGCGAATCCGGCTGTTCAATGTGCGTCAGCATCAACGGCGACATCGTCGCGCCCGGCGAGCGCTGCGCCTCTACCACCAATCGCAATTTTCGCGGCCGTCAGGGTCCCGGCGCGCGTACGCATCTGATGTCGCCGGCAATGGTCGCGGCGGCCGCGGTGGCGGGACGCCTTTCGGACGTTCGACTGCTGATGGCTGGCCGAAAGATTTGAACGCCATGGACAATTTCACGCGAATAACCGCGACGGCCTGTCCGCTGAACGTCACCAACATCAACACGGATCAGTTGCTGCCCGCACGTTATCTCAAGTGGCCGCGCTCGGCGGGTCTGGGAAAGGTGCTGTTACAAGACCTGCGATTCGACCCGGGAGGGGGCGAGAAGCGGGACTTCCCGCTCAACCGGCCGGAATGGCGTGACGCGAAAATCATCGTCGCCGGTCGCAATTTCGGTTGCGGCTCGTCACGCGAGTCCGCCGTTTATGCCCTGTATGACTACGGCATTCGATGCGTGGTCGCACCGTCGTTCGGCGACATCTTCGCGGGCAATGCCGTTCAGAATGGGCTGCTCACCGCCGCTGTCCCCGACGAAGTGGCGGCGGAGCTCATGTCACGGCTGACGACAACGCCGGGGACACCCGTCACCGTTGATCTCGAACAGCAGACCATTTCTTGGGGAAATCTCAGCTGCGGTTTCAGCATCGATCCGGTCCGGCGACTGCGGCTGCTCAATGGCTGGGACGACATCGCACTCACCGAAAGCTTCCGTGACCGGATCTCGGCATTCAAAGCGGCGGATCGATCCCGCCGCACCTGGGCAATTCCGTGTGATAGTATCCGCGACGGACGACCAAGCTGACGCCCATCTCCGCGGCATGAGCACGGTTAGCTACTCATTCGACGCGAATTTCGATGTCGACGTGCCGCTGGTGATCATCGGCGCCGGCGCGGCCGGGCTGTGCGCGGCGCTGGCAGCGAAAGAAGCCGGCATCGAGGCATTGGTGATCGAGCGCGACACCGTGCCGGCCGGCTCGACGGCGCTGTCGGCGGGACTCATTCCTGCTGCGGGAACGCGCTTCCAGCGTGCCAAAGGCATCATGGACAGCCCGCAACTATTTGCCGCCGACATTCAGCGCAAAGCGAAGGGCGAGGCGGATGCCGCCGTCGTCGACGCCGTGGCGCACGGCGCAGGCGTGCTGGTGGAATGGCTGGTGGACCGCTACGGCTTGCCGTTCGACGTGGTCGACAATTTCAACTATCCAGGCCATTCGGTCATGCGCATGCACGGGTTGCCGACCCGGACCGGATTAGAGCTGATCAATCGGCTACGTCATGCCGCGGAAAGCAGCGATATCGCCATAATACCCGAACGAATTGCAGATGGGTTGCTGGCGGAGCCCGACGGCCGTATCCGCGGCGTGGAGATCTTGCGCGGCGACGGCAGGCGCGAACGCATTGGCTGCGAAGCTCTCATCCTGGCCTGCAACGGCTTTGGCGGCAATCAGGAACTCGTCCGTCGCTTCATTCCCGAGATGGGCGGCGCACTCTATTTCGGCCATCCGGGAAACCGCGGCGACGCCGTCATGTGGGGCGATGCACTTGGCGCCCGGCTTTCTCACCTCGGCGCCTATCAAGGCCACGGATCGGTCGCGACCCCGTACAATATTTTGATCACCTGGGCCGTGATCATGCAGGGTGGAATTCAGATCAATCGCGACGGTATGCGGTTCTGCGATGAATCGCGGGGATATTCCGAGCAAGCCGCAGAAGTCCTTCGCCAGCCCGGCGAAATAGCCTGGAGCGTATTCGATGCGCGGATTGCATCGGTTGCGCGGCAGTTTGAGGATTTCCGCGACGCGGAACGGGCCGGTGCCATATTGACCGGCCGCACCGTTGAAGATCTCGCGGGCGCCATGCGCGTGCCGGCCGCGACTTTCGCCTCGGAGTGGACAGAAGTTGAAAATCTAAAGGCAATGAGTGGGCAAGATCGCTACGGGCGTCAATTCGCGCCGGGGCAGCTTTGTATGGCGCCTTTCCATGCGGTCAAGGTAACCGGCGCATTGTTTCACACCCAAGGAGGTCTCGCGATCGACGGCGTTGGTCGTGTCAGGCGCAAGGACGAGACGTTGTTTCCAAATCTATTTGCAGCCGGAGGAGCGGCGGCGGGCGTATCAGGCTCAAGCGCGGCAGGTTATCTGTCCGGCAATGGTCTTTTGACTGCAACCGTCCTTGGCCGCTTGGCGGGGCAGGCGGCGGCCCGACCGTCCCATTAACGGATATTGAGCCTACGCCACCTATCTCAGTCAGCCCTCACAGCGACAACAGGCCATAATACATGGCTGCAGCCGAACGTTTCGCTATGGCCCTAAGCGGACATCGGCCTCACCAAATTCGCGGAACAGGAAATTTCGCGGAACAGGAAATATGGAATATCGGCCCGCAAGTAAACGGCCTTACTCCGCCTTGATGCCCGCGAACTTGATCACCTTGGCCCACTTCTCGGTTTCTTCGCCGACGCGATTAGCTAAATCGCTGGGGAGGCCACGAATGCAGTAGCACCCATTTGGGCAAGCCGCGCCAGCACCTTGGGATCGCCAAGGCAGGTGTTGATTTCCTTGTTCAGCTTGTTGACGATTGCTACAGGCGTGTTCGCGGGTGCCCAACGCCGACCCACCCCACGACCTCGTAGCCCGGCAGGAACTCGCCGACGGTCGGGATGTCCGGCAACGCTTCCGAGCGCATGGCGGTCGTCACGGCAAGGGCTCGCAACTTTCCGACCCTGATATGTTCGAGAGACGTCGGCAGGGCCTCGATCGCCGTCTGCACCCGCCCGCTCTTTTCGATGCGCTTGAGAACGTCGAGAACTTCAATTGGCATGATCTCGGCAATGGGCCGATGAGCCAACGGCGCCGCAAGGACCTGCAACATCCAGCGGTTCTTGATCAGCGTAGTTTCCGCAAGACCGTTCGCCGCCATGTTATCGAGGCGTTCGGCAGCGACAGCGCCGAAGGTATTCTGAGCCGCCTTCTCCTCGACGATCCTGTCGAGCTTTCTCTGCACCGATGGATCGAGGCCCGAGGCTAGCTGCCTTCACGTCATCACGTTTTTGACGCGCACTCGCGAGCGTCACGGCCGGATACAAGCCGAACGAAATCAGTTTTTCTTTTCGGGTAAAGCGATATTTGAGGCGCCACAGCTTGCTGCCGTTCGGCTGCACAAGCACGTGTAATCCGCCACCGTCGGATAGCTTGTACGGCTTCTCACGCGGCTTTGTTGTACGTATCGCTCGATCGCTCAACACGTGGGGATGCAAGAGCGACACACGTTCCAGTATGTGCAGCTTTTAAGCAAGAAATTTCGTAAAAACGGCCATTACTCGCAATCTATGTGGCAGTATGCAATGCAGTGATACAACCTATTGGTGCCGTGGAGGGAATCACACTGAGCGCGGAAGCCTTTGAAAGCTAACGATATTTTACCTGAGCGCTTTTGTCGCTACTCTCGTTCGTACTTACACTATTTTGCACGACACAAGAGACATAGGACACCTCTATTTCTCGCCACGAAGCGGACATCCGATCCAGCCAACACTTCGATTCTGACCGATTTCTACAAGTTGCCGCCGTAATTTGCTGCGGCGCAACCTCAATCAAATGCTATTCCGCCTACCGCAATTTACTGCTTTGATTGGCTGAAATTTTCTAGCCAGAATTGACGCGCATTGCCCGGGGCGCGTTGTCGGCGAGAAATATCATAGTGAACGAGCTGAGAGGAAAGCTGTGAGCATCTTTGTTTCCATCGCCGCCTATCGCGATGCGCAGCTCGGGCCAACGATTCGCGACTGCATCGCCAAGGCGCGCTACCCAAAGGACCTGCGTTTCGGCATCTGCTGGCAGCACGGCCCCGAGGAGGCGGCGCCGGCGCTACCTGAGGGAACGGTCTGCCGGCTCCTCGATGTGGACTGGCGCGAAAGCCGCGGCGCCTGCTGGGCGCGCGCCCAGATCATGCGACTGTGGGACGGCGAAGATTACTTCTTTCAGCTCGATTCTCATCACCGCTTCGCGCGCGAATGGGATGTCAAGCTCATCGACTACATGCGCCGAACCAACAGCGCGAAGCCGCTCCTCACGACTTACGGGACGCCGTTTATTCCCGCCGAGAACGAAGTTCTCGACGAGGAACCGATGCAGATGAATTTCGACTATTTCACGCCTCAGAGCATCGCTCTGTTTCGCCCCGGCTACATTGTCAACTGGCGCCGCCTTAACCGGCCGCTGCGCGCCCGTTTCATCTCCGCGCATTTTCTGTTCACGATCGGTGAATTCGTCGAAGAGGTACCCTACGATTCCGAGCTTTATTTCATCGGCGAGGAAATCAGCTTGACGATTCGCGCGTTCACGCACGGTTATGATTTATTCCATCCGCCTGAGCCGATCGTGTGGCATGAATACACCCGCTCGTACCGGCCCAAACACTGGGATGATCATGTTACGCAGCAAAAGGTCGAGACCGAGTGGCACCAACGCGACGGGAGGAGCGTCGCGAAAGTGCAGCAGTTTTTGAAGGCGCCGACGGTGGGCCCGTTTGCCTGCGGCACAGTTCGCAGCTTTACCGACTATGAGGCCTATGCGGGCTTGAGCTTTCGCCACAAGCGCGTGCAGGATTACACCAAGCGCTTCGAAGAGCCGCCAAACCCACCACTCCCGGCCGATTGGGCCGAAGCGACCCGCTCGTGGCGTGTTGTTGTTGCGATTGACCGCGCCGCGCTTCCCGAATCCGCTTTGCGCCATCCGGAGTTCTGGTATGTCGGCGCCCACGATGCCGACGGCCAGGAAATTTATCGCGAGGATTTGGCGAATGAGGAGCTGCATTATTTGCTGGCTGTCAGCGGCCCGCAAATCCTCATCGAACGCCGCTTCGAATCTTATGCCGAGCCGTTGACTTGGACGGTGTGGCCGTTCAGCAAGTTCGATGGATGGCTCGATAAGATCGAAGGAGCTGCTGATCGGTCAGACGAGCTTGGGGCCGTGGCTTTGGCGGCGTTGCCGCCCCGGTCGGCCTTGAAACGGCGGGTGGTGGATGCGCTCAGCGCGATTCCGTTTCCTCCGGCACCGCGCCTGCCGCTACGCAAAGAGAGGCCGCCGCGCTTTGATAGCTGGTGAAGGGGTCGCGACCTATGCGCGCCTCGCCTCTCGCTCCGGCATGGCCGGCGCGAGCCAATATTCAGCAGCGCCACGAAGCTGCAATTCCACCGCCACCGGATGGTTTGACCGCTGATGCGGCAGCTCCGCGGCACCGTCGGTCCAGCGCCAGGAGCGGTACAGGCCGCGCTGCGGCGGGTGGAAACCGACCCGCAGCGACGCATCCGCGGCTCCTGTGACCTGCCGCTTGCCATTGTCTTCAACGATCATGCGAGCGATGGCAACGCCCAGTCGCCGCCGATCCGTGGCGCACGGCGTCACCTCCGCTGGCACAGCGCTGCGCGACAATAGCCGCAGCTGTTGTGTGTGCGCAGGCACCTGGAAGCGAACCTTTTGGCCCTCGATCAGTAACGGCCGGATCAGGCGGCCGTCGGCCATGAGCGCGACATCGGGATCCCGCGTGCGACGGTAGCCGAGCCTCTCCGCGCGTTCTGCCAGTGCGCGCCGAATACGCGTAACCGCCCGGCCGCTCTCTGCCCGCGGCGCCGCGGCCCGGAGGCGATAGAAGCGCGTCGCAGCAACTACATCCAACGCCCGACGCAGCCGTTTCGGAAGCCAGCCATAGCCGCGCGGCTTGGTTCGCAGTACCGGATGAAGCATGACGCTACCCGACGCATTGGCAAAGAATGCCCGATTGCCGATGTCGACGTAGGATTCGGCCGCGACGCCTTCGGCAAGCATGATGCCGTGTCGTTCCAACTCGACGTGATAGTAGCTGATCTGCTTGAACTCTTGGGCTTGCATAATGGTCGCACCGTTGACCAACGCCGCGGCGGGAACCAAGAGCCCGTCGAGATAGAGTGCGTGATCGGGAGACAGGAAGAGATCGCGCCTCGGCACATTCTCGGCAATGGCGCCACACGCGACGCGAATTGGCCATAGGCGATGGCGGTGGTCGGAACGCGCGATGTCCACCTGGCGCCAGCCGATCCACGTGACGGCAAGCGTCACGCCATCGGCTAAGATCACGCGGTCTCCCGGGTTAAGCTCTTCTACCGCGACCTCGCCGCGCGTGGTGAGGATGCGGGTGCCGGCGCGGAAGCAGGGCGGCGTGGCGGTCGGGGTCGGCGTGGCGGTCGGTGTTGCCGTTGCGGTGGGTGTTGGGGTCGGCGTCGGCGTGGAAACCGGCGTTGGCGTCGGCGTCGGCGTGGAAATCGGCGTTGGCGTCGGCGTGGCCTGTCCGAAGGCGGTGCCTACGTGGGCAATGATACCGCCGCCAAATGCTACGCCCGCCGCGATGACACTGCGCCGCGGAACCCTCACATCGTGCTTTGACATGACAACTCACCCCTTCAAGCATGACAAGGTCTACATAATAAATAATATAATGCGCTGTCTGTGAAAGCATAATCAAGGCTATTTTTGGCTTGAAATAATGGATTATCCCAGAGCAAATCTTTTCGGTATGTGTGGATCAGATGCGGGTTTGTCTGGATTTGAGCGTTCTACGTACACGCCCAACTGGCGTTGGCTATTACGGCCTGTTTCTCGGCAAAGCGCTATTAGAAAACTTCCCGCAAGCGCAAAAATATCTGGCGTTCGATGGGCTGCGCTTCAGCCGGCTCCAAGGCTTTATCAATAGGTACGAGCGGCAGAGCGCGCTCAAGACCGAGATCAGCCATTCGCTTTGGGAGGCCACCGCCCCGGTACCGATGCTGCGCGGCGCCTGGCGGCGGCTCAAGGGCTTTGCGTTTTCGCGCGGCGCTTCGGCGTGCGATCTCGTGCATTCGATCACCTACGCACCGCCTGTCCGCGGAGCGACGGCATGGCTGCCCGTTATTCACGATCTGTCGCATCTGCGCTTTCCGCAATTTCACCCGGCGGAGCGCATCCGTTGGCTTACTGCGCACGATGCTGCGCTTGGCGAGGCAGTGCTCATCAACACGGTTTCGGAATTCAGCAAGAACGAGATCGTGAGCCTCCTTGGCATCGCTCCTGATCGTATCCGCATCACCTATCCCGGGACTGACCCCGCTTTTGCGCTACCTCCTTCCGAAGAGGGTGCACGCATCCTGTCCCGCTATGGCCTGAAAGCGGGGCGGTTCTTGCTCAGCGTCGCGACCATCAATCCGCGCAAGAATCTCGGCACCATCGCTGCTGCCTTCGCGCAATTGCCGCAAACAATCAGGGACGAAACTGTGCTGGTCTTTGCCGGCCAATCGGGCTGGGAGCGAGTCGAGTTTTCCAAAGCGGCGACGCGCCTGCGCGAGCGCGGCGAAATCGGCTTTATTGGCTACGTGCCGACCGATCATTTGCGGGCGCTCTACCACAACACTTCGCTGTTTCTTTTCCCGTCCCATTATGAGGGCTTTGGCATTCCCGTTGCCGAGGCGCATCTCGCGGGTGCGCCGGTTGCCATTGCTAAAGGGGCCGGCGCGCGCGAAGCAGCTTGCGGACTCGCATTGGAAATTGCCGTGACCGACGTGGATGGATGGTCACAAGCCATGCGTGAGGCGCTGGGAAGCGAAGCGTGGCGAGATGAAAATGCGCGGGCGGCGCGCACCGCCGCAGCAAAACAATTTACTTGGCGAAGAAACGCACAGTTGACTTTCGACATTTATGCCGAGATTGCGCGCCAACATCATGCTGGCTGATCAAGCTCGACTGTCGTCTGGAGCCTCTCGATCTCCTTTTCGGTCAGGTGCTCCCTAGGCCGGAGCTCGGAATTGAGGCTCTATGTCGCACGAGCAGCAGCCACCGGTTCTTGCCCAACGTGACTTGCGTTACGCCGCTTGCTTCCAACCTTTGCAGATACTCTTCCGCGATTGCGCCGAACGTGTTTCTGCCGGCAAGTTCAGCAATGAGTTTGTCCTGCTTTTTCTGGTCCGACGGATTGATGCCGTCGGCGAGCAGCTTGTGCGCTTCGTCGCGCTTTGCCCTCGCGTCGGCGAGTGACACCTCCGGGAACGAGCCCAACGAGAGCATCTTTTCTTTGCCGCCAAATTGAAAGCGGACACGCCAGAGCTTTGCCCCTCCCGACTCGACGAGCACATACAGGCCGTTGCCGTCGGAGATCTTGTACGACTTCCCCTTCGGTTTCAGCTTATCGATTCCTAATGCTGTGAGCATGGATATGAGTCCCTCGGGTAGCAGAACGTACCCAGAATCCTACCCATGAAACATGGGTATGTCACCGGTCGCGGTGGTGAACGATGGAGAATTGAAATTGCAGAAGTACCTGATACACGGGCGCAAGTGGGCACAAAGAACAATGGTGGTACGTGAGGGTGGTGACACACTGAGCGCTTAAGCATTTATCGCAGCATCATATTTTTGTTGTGCGCTTTTGTCGCTACCCTCATTCCTACCCTCACGTTTTGGGACAGCCATGGGAAGGCATGTGGCACTACGGTTATCCGACAACACAACCCGCGCGGCTAAAACAGGTACGAAAGAATTTCCATATTAGGATGTTCCCTTCGGGTCTGATCAAATGAGGGTACTGTCACGGGTAGCCATGTTGAACCATGCGCAACTAGTTTTTGATAAGCGATTGATTTGAATTAGCTATGCGGCACAGTGACGAAGTATGAAACTATCTAGTGGTGCCCGTGGAGGGAATCGAACCCACACTCCTTGCGGAACACGATTTTGAGTCGTGCGCGTCTACCAGTTCCGCCACACGGGCATCGGCGCACTCTATATCGTCGGCTGGCGCTGGCGTCTATCCGATGGCCTTGCTTCCGCCTTCAGGATCGGCAAATTGCTGCCGGCCAATCGATTTGGGCGGCGCGGCGAGGATGGCATGAGGCAAACCTGGTTCGACCGGCTGCGCGGCGATCCGGCCGCCGCGGCGGCGCTGGCGATCTTCGTGCTGAGCGCGGCGACGATCGCCGGCGCCTGGTTTTTCGAATTCGTCGTCAAGCTGCCGCCCTGCCCGCTCTGCCTCGAAGAGCGCCTGCCCTACCATGTCGTCATCCCGCTCTCGCTGTTGATGACCATCGCGGCGCTGGCGCGCGCGCCGCAGAAAATCCTGACCGTCGGCTTTGCCGCGATCATCGCCGCCGTGCTGTGCGGCGCGGCGCTCGGCGTCTATCACTCAGGCGTCGAGTGGCGCCTGTGGGCCGGCCCAACCGATTGCTCGGGGCCGATTACCGACTTCAATGCCAATGGATCGATCCTCGGCCAGTTGAATTCGATCCACGTCGTGCGCTGCGACGAAGCGGCGTGGCGCTTTCTCGGCATCTCGCTCGCCGGCTACAACGTGCTGATCTGCCTCGCCATGGCGGCGATCGCCCTTTACGGCATGCTGGCGCGCCGGCTCGCGGCCTGAAACCGGTCAGCGCGCCGTTGCCGCACGAATCGACGTCTTCAGCCGTTTTTGCATGCGGCGGGCGCGATTGCGCAATGAGGTTTCAAGGGCGCGCAGCTGCAGCTCGGCCGCCGCGGCCGCCCGCGATTCGATCGCGCGATATTTTTCGATCAGTTCGACGCCGAACGGCGTCAGCGCCGCGCCGCCGCCCTGCGTACCGCCGGGCTGCGTCGCGACCACCGCCTCGCGGAAGCAGCGGTTCATGTCGTCGACCAGGAGCCAGGCGCGCCGATACGACATCGCCAGCGACCGGCCGGCCTTCGAGATCGAGCCGGTCTTGCGGATCGCTTCGAGCAGCCGGATCTTGCCTGGTCCGAGCGCGCGGTCCGCGCCGAAATCGATCCGCACCGTGAGCCGGACATCGCCCATCGCGCACCTCGCGCCACGCTTGCCTTGTCGGAGCGCTCGGCAGGTTATAACCTGCCGTCGTGGTTTTGACACGACTTCGGCTTAGCGTTGCGGAAGGTGCGGAAGGAGAGCAATGATGGGTTTGTTCGACAGTCTGAAGGGCGCGCTGGAAAGCGAGGCCTTGCCGGCGCTGCTCAATACCGTGCTGGCGCAGACGCAGTACCACGATCTGCCCGGCCTCGTCGCGGCGCTGGAAAAGGGCGGCCTCGGCCCCCAGGTCCAGTCTTGGCTCGGCAACGGCACCAATATGCCGATCACCGCGGATCAGTTGAAAGCCGTCCTCGGTAATTCCCAGGTCCAGGATTTCGCTCGCCACCTGGGCCTGCCGGTCGACGAGACGATGAAGATGCTGGCACAGTATCTGCCGGAGATCATCGACAAGGCGAGCCCGAACGGCGCGTTGCAGCCGCACGCTTGATTTCAACAAACGTCCGATTTTTCGGATCGTAAAGAGAGCCATCCAGGGAGAGAACCATGAAAACGTTAGCAATCGTTGTCGCCTCGTTCTGCATCGTGACCGCCGCGACGGCGCAAACCGCCGCGCCGGCCGCACCCGCAGCGGCTCCGGCCGCCGCCCCGGCTACTTGTCAGGTGCAGGCGACCGCCAAGAGTCTGCACGGCGCCGCGTTGAACAGCTTCGCCAAGAAGTGCTGCAAGGACCAGGCTGCCGCCCAGAAACTGCACGGCGCGGCAGAGACCAGCTTCACCAAGAAGTGCCTGTCCGACGCCGGCGCGACGTAAGCTATCGGCAATCCGTAGCGATCCATGCGCACAGCCCGCGGGCTTGACCCCGCGGGCGGCGCGACGCTAAACCCCTGCTGCTTGAGCATGATCCGGAAAAAGCCTGCCCTGGACTTGGTCCGGGGTGGTTACCGATTTTCCGATAAGATCATGCTCCACTAAGACTTGGGCGGTTAGCTCAGCGGAAGAGCACCTCCTTGACATGGAGGGGGTCGCAGGTTCGATCCCTGCACCGCCCACCAGTCTTCGCTCGCGAAGCGAGTGAAGACTGACCCGCCGAAGCTTTAGCGCAGGCGGGCGACTGCCGGCGAGCTACGACTGGCAAGCCATGCGCGCTCGCGAAGCGAGAGCAGGCTGTCCGCCGTAGCTTCAGCGAAGGCGGACGGAGCAAGCCGCCGCGAGCTACGGCTGGCAGGCCAGCTTCGCACTTCTGCCGCTCAATACACCGCGCGGCCGCCCGAAATATCGAACACGGCGCCCGTCGAGAACGAACAATCCTCCGACGCCAGCCACGCGATCATCGCCGCCAGCTCGCCGACCGTCACGAAGCGATTCATCGGAATCTTGGAGAGCATGTAATCGATGTGCTGTTGCGTCATCTGGCCGAACATTTCGGTCTTCGCCGCGGCCGGCGTGATGCAATTCACCAGCACGCCTTTGGTCGCCAATTCCTTGGCCAGCGATTTCGTCAAGCCGATCAGGCCCGCTTTCGACGCCGAATAGTGCGAGGCGTTCGGGTTGCCTTCCTTGCCGGCAATCGAGGAAACGTTGACGATGCGCCCGTAACCCGCGGCGATCATATGCGGCACGACCGCGCGGCAGGTCAGGTATGGCGCAATCAGATTGACCTCGATGACACGCCGCCAGACCTCGGGTTCAAGCTGCCACAGCGGCGCGTTGCCGCCGGTGATGCCGGCATTGTTGACGAGAATGTCGATTTTGCCGGCGTCGCGGATCAGCGTTTCGACCGCTTTGGCAATGGCCGCTTCGTCGGTCAGATCGAGCACCGCGGTGTGAACGCGCCCGCTGTTCGCCAGCGCTGCGGCCGCCTTGGCAAGCGCCACAGCGTCGATATCCCACAGCGCAACGGCGGCGCCCGAGACCAGCATCTTCTGCGCCGCCGCAAAGCCGATGCCGCGGGCGCCGCCGGTGATGATGGCGGTGCGGCCTTTTAGATCGATGGCGTTCATCGGAAGCGACCGTCGAGAAGTTTGTCTCGTCTAGAATTTCACCCGATCGGCGCCCTTGAGCCCCAGCGTCTTGCGCGCCTCGTCCGGCGTCGCGATCTCGTAGCCGAGATCTTCGACGATCCGGCGGATCTTCGTCACCTGCTCGGCATTGCTCGAGGCGAGCTTGCCGGGACCGATATAGAGCGAGTCCTCAAGGCCAACGCGGATATTGCCGCCGATCATGGCGGCGTTGGTGCCGAAATTCATCTGATGGCGGCCGCCGGCCAGCACCGACCACAGATAGTCCTTGCCGAACAGCTTGTCCGCCGTGCGCTTCATGAAGAACAAGTTTTCAAGATCGGGACCGATGCCGCCGAGGATGCCGAAGATGAGCTGCAAAAACACCGGCGGCTTGAACATGCCGCGATCGATACAATGGGCGAGATTGTAGAGATGGCCGGTATCGTAGCACTCGTGCTCGAATTTCACGCCGTGGCCTTCACCGAGCAGCTTTGAGATTTTTTCGATGTCGCGAAAGGTGTTGGGAAAGATATAGGCGTCGGAATTGGTGAGATAGGCTTCCTCCCAATCGTATTTCCAGTTCTTGTAGCGCCGCGCCATGGGATAGAGCGCGAAATTCATCGAGCCCATGTTGAGCGAGCACATTTCCGGCGAAAGCTGTATCGCAGCCGAGATGCGCTGCTCCACGGTCATGGTTACGGCGCCGCCGGTGGTGATGTTCACCACCGCATCGGTCGCCTGCTTGATGCGCGGCAGGAACTGCATGAACACGTTTGGGTCGGGCGTCGGCCTGCCGTCCTTCGGGTCGCGGGCGTGCAAATGCAGGATAGCGGCGCCGGCCTTGGCGGCGTCGATCGCCTGGGTTGCGATCTGGTCGGGCGTGACCGGCAGCGCCTCCGACATGGTCGGGGTGTGGATCGAGCCGGTGATCGCGCAACTGATGATGATTTTCGCCATGGTTGTTGCCTCTCCCTACGCGGCCTGGACCCGCGTCTTGGCGGCCGCTTTTCATTCCCGCGCGGCGCTAGAGCATGATCCCGAAAATGCCTGCCCCGGACTTGATCCGGGGTGGATACCGGTTTCCCGCCTTCGCGAAGCCCGCTTCCACCTACGCGCTATGCGCTTCGGTGGACTTGAACCCTCCGAAGCTCGCAAAGCGAGCGTAGGAGGGTCGGCGGGCGAAGGAAGGTCGGAAAAGATCATGCTCAATCAAAATGTTCAAGAACGACCTTGCGTTCAAGCGGGAAAACCTGCCAGCCGAAGCGCTCGACGATAAGCCCCCAAATGCCCTTCGGCGCCGCAAGCATGATCAGGATTGCCACCGCGCCGAGCATGAGCAGGTAGAGCGTGCCGAGATCGGCCAGGGTCTGGCGCAGCAGGAAGAACACGATAGTGCCGATGATCGGCCCTTCGATGCGCCCGATGCCGCCGATCACGGTGATAAAGATCACGAACGCGGTCCAGTCGTTGACGCTGAACGCGGCATCCGGCGAGATGCGCAGCTTCTGCAAGAAGATCAGCGCGCCGAGCATGGCGGTGCCGAATGCGGTGACGACATAGACCAGGAACTTGGTGCGCTTGACGTCGATGCCGTTGCAGGTCGCGGCAAGCTCGCTGTCGCGGATCGCCTTCAGCGCCAGCCCATAGCGCGAGCGCAGCAGCAGCACGATCAGCGCAAGGATAGCGACGACGAGCGCGAGCGCGATCCAATAGATCAGGAAATCGCGCAGCTGCCGCGATGGCGCCAAGCCGATGATCACCGACGCCGGCAGGCTGGTGCCGGAACCGCCGCCGAGCGCGGACACTTGCGAGGCGAGCAATCGAAACACCTCGGCGACAATCCATGTTCCGATCGCGAAATAGTGGCCGCGCAGCCGGAACACCAGGAACGCAACCGGGATCGCCACGCCGGCCGCGATGATGCCGGCCAGCGGGATGGCGACGAGCGGCGACATCCCGGCAAGGATGGCCAAGCCGAACAGCACATAGGCGCCGAGGCCGACATAGGCCTGCTGGCCGACGGAGACGAGGCCGGCATAGCCGGCGAGCAGGTTCCACAAGCTCGCCAGCGCCACATAGGCGTAAATCTCCGACAGCAGCACGAGATCGTCGCGGCCGCCCCAGAATGGCGCCGCGGCGAGCGCAACGAGAGCGACGGCGCAGAGCGCCGTACCGGCACGGCTGGCGCGGCTGCCGAATACGACCCGCACACTCATGTCCGCACCTTGGGGAAGAGGCCTTCGGGACGAACGGCGAGCACCGCCAGAAATGCGATATGGCCCGCCAGGATCTGCCAGCCCGGATCGAAATGCGCGCCGATCGCTTGCGCCACGCCGAGGATCAGCCCGCCGGCGAGCGTGCCCCACAGGCTGCCGAGCCCGCCGATGATGACGGCCTCGAAGCCGAAGATCAGGCGCGCCGGGCCGATGGCCGGATCGAAATTGGCGCGCACCGCGAGGAACACCCCGGCGATGGCGACGACCGCGAGCGACAGCGCCATGGCGAGTGCAAAAACATGGCGGTTGTCGAGCCCCATGAGCTGCGCCACCGCCGGATCGTCCGCCGTGGCGCGGAACGCGCGGCCGAGCGCCGTGCGATAGAACACCAATTGCAGCGCGGCGATCACCGCGACCGCGACGGCGAATTGCAACAGCGGCAGCACGCCGACATAGACGCCGCTGAACAGCCGCATGGTCGCCACCTCGATGGCGCCAGCCTGCAATTTCTGGCTATCGGCGGTGAAGACTTCGAGCAGCCCGTTCTGGATGATCACCGACAGGCCGAACGTTACCAAGAGCGGCGGCAGCAGATCCTCGCCCAGCGTGCGGTTGAGCACGAACCATTGCAGCCCATAGCCGATCAGCGCCATCAGCGGCACGACCACGATCAGGGACGTGAGCGGCCCGACGCCCAGCGTTTGCGTAGTCACCAGTGCGAGATAGGCGGCGAGCACAATGAGATCGCCGTGTGCGATATTGACAAGCCGCATGACGCCGAAGATCAGCGACAGCCCGGCGGCGAACATCGCGTACAGCCCGCCGACCAGCACACCCTGCAAGATGACGTTGATCCATTCCATCATGCGGTCACGCCATCAAACTCCGAAATACGCCGCAGCAATCGCCTCGCGCGTCAAATCCTTCGCCGCGCCGGCAAGCGCGACGCGGCCTTCTTGCAGGCAATAGACGCGGTGCGCCGCTTTGAGCGCCTGCACGATATCCTGCTCGACCAGCACGACCGAAACGCCCTCGCCGAGAATCGCCGGAAGCCGCGCATAGATGTCGCGCACCACGATCGGCGCCAGCCCGAGGCTGATCTCGTCGCACAACAGCAGCTTTGGATTCGACATCAGCGCGCGGCCGAGCGCGACCATCTGCTGCTGGCCGCCGGACAGCGCCGTGCTCGGCAACTGCCGGCGTTCGCCGAGCACGGGAAACAGCTGGTAGATGCGCCGCAGAGTCCACGGCCCCGGCCGGTTGAGCTGGCCGCCGATCAAAAGATTCTCCTCGACGCTGAGCGAAGCGAACAGGCCCCTGCCCTCCGGCACCAGGGCGATGCCGCGCGCCGCCACGGCATAGGCCGGCAGACCGCCGATCGGCGCGGCGTCGAAGACGATGGCGTCCGGCCGCGAGCGGATCAGACCGGCAATGCTTTTCAACAGCGCGCTCTTGCCGGCGCCATTGGCGCCGATCACCGCGACCGCTTCGCCGCGCGCGACCTCTATCGACACGCCGAACAGCGCCTGGATATCGCCGTAGAACGCATCGAGGTCGCGCACCGCGAGCAATGGCTGCGGCTTTTCAGAAAGATTCGGCATCGGCCTCGATCCCCAGATAGATTTCAGCGACTTGCGGACTGCGGATCACGGTCTGCGGATCGCCCGCGGCAATGAATGCGCCGTTGTGCAGGACCAGAAGCCGATCGACGCTCGCCAGCAAGGCGTGCACGACATGCTCGATCCAGATGATCGAAACGCCGCGGCGTCTGACCGCACCGATGAGCCCGATCAGCGCCCGGCACTCGTGCTCGGTCAGCCCGCCCGCGACTTCATCAAGCAACAGCACGGCCGGCTCGGTCGCCAGCGCGCGCGCCAGTTCGAGCCGCTTGCGATCGAGCAGCCCGAGGCTGGCGGACGGGCGATTGGCTTTGCCGGCAAGGCCGCACTGGTCGAGAATCTCCATGCAGCGCTCATAGGCGTCATGCTCGCGGCGGCCGCCGCCGAACGCAGCGGCAACGACGAGATTCTCGAAAACGCTCATGCCACCGAACGGCAGCGGAATCTGGAACGACCGCCCGATGCCCAGCGTGCAGCGCTGCGCCGGCGGCATGGCGGTGATGTCGGCGCCGGCATAGAGCACGCGGCCGGAATCCGGCGTCACGATGCCGCTGACGATGCCGAACAGCGTGGTCTTGCCGGCGCCATTCGGCCCGATGATGCCGAGCGCTTCACCTTCGGTGAGCGCAAGATCGATCGCTTCGGCGATCACGATGGCGCCGAACCGCTTTGAAATCTTGTCCAGCGCCAAAATCGGCAAGTCGGGATCCGGCACGCCCATCGCAGACCGCTTAGCGCGCCGGGGAAGGCCTTGTGTCGGCGGCTTTTGTTGCGCCAATGTCGAGCTTCTTCACGATGGCGTCAACGATCTCGCGCGGATGCGGCGCAATCGACACGACGATCGGATGCTCATCCGCGGCCGGCTCCTCGAGCGCCGCGAACTGGCTGTCGAGCAGCGATGCCGGCATGAAATGATCGTCCCGCGCGGCGATGCGCCGCGCAATCAGCTCGCGGTCGCCTTTGAGAAAAACCAGCCGCACATCGCGCCGCCCATCGATCAGGATGTCGCGATAAGCCCGCTTGAGCGCCGAGCAGGCGACGATGCCGTGGTTGCCGGCCTTCAAGGTGTCGTCGATCCAGGCGGCGATGGCGCGCAGCCAGGGCCAGCGGTCCTGGTCGGTCAAAGGCTCGCCATGGTGCATTTTCTCGACGTTCGACTTCGGATGGAACCAGTCGCCATCCTCGTAAGTCCAGTGCAGACGGTGGGCGAGCATCGAGGCGATGGTGCTCTTGCCGCTGCCGGAGACGCCCATCACCACAAGGACGCAAGGCGGGTCCGCGCGGGCGTCAGCGGGCATGATGGTCCTCCGGCACCGCGGCACGATCGAGCAGCCAGACAAGTTCGCCATTGCAATAGGCGCGCGCCGCCGGCAGATCGTCGCCGGCCAGCACGCGGCGCAAAATGTCGCGCTTGCCCGCGCCGTCGACAATGAACAGCATTTCGCGCGTCGAAGCCAGCGCCGGAAACGTCAAGGTCACGCGCGGCACCAACGGCTCCATGCCGGCCTTGGCAACGCCGAGCACCCAGCGCTCTTTCTCGTCCAGCGCGCCGGAATTCGGAAACAGCGACGCGGTGTGGCCGTCGGGGCCGAGACCCATGAGGACGAGATCGAACAACGGCCGCGCCGGATCGAGCGTCTCGGCGCCGTAGAACGTCTTGAGCTCCTCGGCGTAGAGATTCGCCGCGCCTTCGGGATAATTGGTGTCGGTCGGTATCGGATGAACATTGCCGCGCGGCGCGCGGACCTTGTCGAGAAACAGCCGCCGCGCCATGCCCATATTGCTCAGCGGATCGCTTTCCAGCACGAAGCGATCGTCGCCCATGAACCAGTGCACGCGGTCCCACGGCACTTCGCCGCGCCAGGGATCCTCGGCGAGCAGCCGGTAAAGCCCTTGCGGGCTTGAACCGCCGGTGAGACAGACCGCGGCGCGGCCCTTTGCCTCTTTCAGCCGGGCTACCAGCCGCCGCGCCGCCGTTTGCGCAATCGCATCGGCGACGACAATGATCTGGCGATCTGTGCTGGAAGCCATGTCGTTGTGAGCCATGCCGCGCCTCACGCAATGGCGCGCCAGCGGCGGCCGTCCGCGGTGAGAAGCCACTCGGCCTCGGCCGGACCTTCGCTGCCGGCGCGATACGCTGCCAGGCCTTTGCCGTTCGCCGCAGACCAGGCCTCCATGAACGGCTGGACGATACGCCAGCCCGCTTCGATGCCGTCAGCGCGCGGATAGAGGATGGCATCGCCAGTCATGCAATCGTAGATCAGTGTCTCGTAGCCGGTTGACGGCGCAACATCGAAAAAGTCCTCGTACTTGAACGTCATGCCGACGCCGCTGATCGAGATCGACGGCCCCGGTACCTTGGCGTTGAATTCGAGGCCGATGCACTCGTTGGGCTGGATGCCGAGCACCAGGAAGTTCTGCGCCAGATTTTCGATCGGCGTATCGCGGAACATGGCAATCGGCGCTTGCTTGAATTTGATCGCCACCTCGGTGAGCTTGGTGCGCAAGGCCTTTCCGGTGCGCAGATAAAACGGCACGCCGGCCCAGCGCCAATTGTCGATCATCAGCTTGAGCGCGACATAGGTTTCCGTCGTGCTGTCCGGCTTGACGTCCTTGGTGGCGCGATAGGCCTCGACGGCGCGATTGTCGATGACGCCGGCGCCGTATTGCGCGCGCACCGAATTGCGCAGCGCTTCGTCGCGGTTCTGCAACTGCACGGCGCCGAGCAGGTCCGCCTTGCCGGCCCGCACCGCATCCGCGGCAAAGCGCGACGGCGGCTCCATGGCGACGAGCGACAGGAGCTGAAACAGGTGATTGGGCACCATGTCGCGCAGCGCGCCGGTCGCGTCATAGTAGTTGCCGCGGCGGCCAACCGTGAGCGATTCCGCGACCGTGATCTGCACATGGTCGATATGGTCGCGGTTCCAGATCGGCTCGAACAGCCCGTTGGCGAAACGCAGCACCAAAATGTTTTGCACGGTTTCTTTGCCGAGATAGTGGTCGATGCGGAAAATCTGATCCTCTTTGAGAATGCCGAGCAGCTTTTGATTGAGCGCCTGCGCCGAGGCGAGGTCCGTGCCGAACGGCTTCTCGATGATGATGCGCCGCCATGCGCCGTCCTCCTCGCGGGCAAGGCCCGACTGGCCGAGGTGAGTTCCGATCGGCGTGAAGGCCGCGGGCGGCGTCGCCAGATAGAACAAGCGATTGCCGCGGGTTTTGCGCTCACGCTCGATGCGGTCAAGCTCGCGGCCGATCTTTTCGTAAGTTTGCGGATCGTCGGGCTCGCCCTGCACATAAGCGACACAGGCGAGCAGCTTTTTGACGACGGCGTCATCGATCTTGCGCGTCGCGAATTTCGGCAGGCTTTTTGCCAGATCGTCGCGAAACGCCGCACTCGACGACTGGCTCCGCGCGACGCCGATCAAGGCAAAGGCTTCCGGCAACAGTCCTGCAACGCCAAGATTGTAGAGCGCCGGAACCAGCAGCCGGTGGGTCAGGTCGCCCGACGCGCCGAAAATCACCAGGCAGCACGGATCGGCCGGCCGCGCCGTCGCCGCTTTCACCGTCATGGCCGCTTGGCTTTCGGCTCGACATTTGGCTCGACATGGGCGCCAAAGCCTTTGCGCATCGCCGAGAGGATTTTTTCCGCAAAAGTGTGGCTCTGCCGCGAGCGGAAACGGGTATAGAGCGCGGCCGACAGCACATCCGCCGGAACCGCCTCCTCGATCGCCGCCATGATGGTCCAGCGGCCTTCGCCGGAATCCTCGACGACACCCTCGAAGCCGTTGAGCTTGTCGTCGGCGGCAAGCGCGCTCGCCGTCAGATCGAGCAGCCAGGAGCTGATCACACTGCCGCGCCGCCAGACTTCGGCGATGTCGGCGAGGTCGAGATCGAAGCGGCCGTCCTCCGGCAGGTCCTTCTTGCCCGCGTTCTTCAAAATGTCGAAGCCTTCGGCATAGGCCTGCATCAGGCCGTATTCGATGCCGTTGTGCACCATCTTGACGAAATGGCCGGCGCCGTTCGGCCCGGCATGGATGTAGCCGTGCTCGGCGCGCGGATCGCGGCCGTCGCGCTTGGGCGTGCGCGATGCGTTACCGAGGCCGGGCGCCAGCGCGGAAAAAATCGGATCGAGGCGATCGACAATCGCCTTGTCGCCGCCGATCATCATGCAATAGCCGCGCTCTAAGCCCCAGATGCCGCCGCTGGTGCCGACGTCAACGTGATGAATGTTGCGCTGTTTGAGCATTTTGGCGCGGCGGATATCGTCGCGCCAAAATGTGTTGCCGCCGTCGAGCACGATGTCGCCGGCGGCGAGAAGTTTTGCAAGTTGGCCGATGACGTCTTCGGTGATTTTGCCGGCCGGCAGCATCACCCACACCGCGCGCGGCGGGCGAAGCTTTTGCACGAGGCTATCGAGGCCATCGGCGCCGATCGCGCCGTCACGGCCCAGCTCGGCAACCGCCTTGGCGTCGTGATCGTAAACGATCGCCTCATGGCCGTTCTGGATCAGGCGGCGGGTAATATTGCCGCCCATGCGGCCGAGGCCGATCACGCCGATCTGCATCGTCAACTCCGTTCACGCCAACGCGCGCTGCACCGCGGCCTCTAATTCGGCGAGGCCGGCTTTCAAATCGCCCTTGATATGCGCCCGCAGTGCGCGACGGCCGCGCTCGACAAGCACGCCGAAATCGCCGCGGGCCTGCGCCGCCTTGACCACGCCGAAACTCGCGCGGTGCGCCGGAATCGGCAGATCCTCGGCGTCGTCCGCGATGATTTGCAGAAACACGCCGCTGTCCGGGCCGCCCTTGTAGGCCTGGCCGGTCGAATGCAGAAACCGCGGGCCGAATTCGAGGCAGGTCGCGACGTGACGGCGGTCGCGCACCGCAAGCCGCATGTTCTGCAACGGCGCAGCATTGGCGTCGTCGCGCGCGATGTAAGCGAGCGTGGCGGCATAGTCGCCGGTGTGAATGCGTGCGAGGTGCGCCTTGATCCAGCTGTCGAGCGAGGAGTCGGCGCCGGCTTTGCGCAACGCCTTGGCGTTCGCTTCGTCGCTATACAGATCGATGGATTTGCTGGAAAACAGCGGCGTCTCGGCTGGCAGCGCGCCGGTCTTCTCGAAGGCCGCCGTCAGCTCGCGGGTCTTGGCCTTGCTCGCTTCGACATCCGGCTGATCGAATGGATTGATACCGATGATCGCGCCCGCGACGGCGGTCGCGATTTCGAAGCGAATAAATTCCTGGCCGATATGGTCCGGCGATTTTTGCACGATGCGAACCACCGGATGGCCGGCCGCTTCGAGCGCCTTGAGCCTGGCGTCGCACGCAGCATCGGCTTCGCCGTCGAGCGAGAGATCGATAAAGAAGCGGTCGTCGCCGTAAGCGTTCGGATGACCGAGCGGCTCGCCGTCGATCGGAATGAGGCCCTTGCCGTTCTTTCCGGTGGACTCGGCGAGCAATTGCTCGGCCCAGGCGCCGAAGCTCGCAAGCCTGGGCGACGCAAGGATCGTGACCTTGTCGCGGCCCTGCCGCGCGGCGGCGCCGAGCGCGAGGCCGAGCGCGACGCCGGGATTCTGCGCCGGCGGCACGTCGGGGCCGCACGAGTTCATCATCATGCGCGCCGACTTTACAAGCCGCGCGATATCGATGCCCGCGACGGCCGCCGGAACGAGCCCGAACGGGGAGAGCACCGAATAGCGTCCGCCAATGCTCGACGCGCCGAAGAATATTTTGCGGAAATTCTCCGCCTTTGCGGTTTTCTCCAAGGATGATCCGGGGTCGGTGATGGCGACAAAGTGCCGGCCGGCCTTGCCTTTGCCGACACCGTCCGCCACGCGTTTGAAAAAGTAGTCCTTGAAAATGTTCGGCTCGGTCGTTGAACCCGACTTGCTCGATACGATGAACAGCGTTTTGGCGAGGTCGAGCGTTGACTCGATCGCCTTGATCTGCGCCGGCACCGTGGAGTCGAGAATGCGCAAGCGCGGGAAGCCGGCTTTGTGGCCGAACGTCGTGGCCAGCACTTCGGGGCCGAGGCTGGAGCCGCCCATGCCGAGCAGCAGCGCATCGGCAAAGCCTTCGCGCCTGATCTCCTCGGCAAAGGCCTGGCAGCTTTTGATCTGCTCGGCGCCGATGCTGTCGAGCCAGCCGAGCCAGCGATCCTCATCGGCGCCTGTCCACAGCGATTTATCCCGCGCCCAAAGCCGGCGGACATTGCCGTGCGCACGCCATTCCTCGGCGGTAGTATCGACTTTCTTCGCCAGCGCGTCGCCCAGCGCCAATGTCTGCTTGCCGATCCGATCGTCGAGCATCTTGGCGCGTTTTTGCGCCACGGCGGCGAGCAGCTTGTCGGCGGCGTCGGCGAACAGCCGCACGCCGTCCTCGATCAGCTTGTCGGTCACGGCGTCGAGCGAAATTCCGGCGCGGCCAAGATTGCCGAGCACGCGCTGCGCATCCGCGACATTATCGTCGAGCGTGTCGCGCAATTTGCCGTGGTCGCGAAACGCGTCCATGGTCGCGGTCGGCATGGTGTTGATGGTGTCGGGCCCGATCAGTTCGTCAACATAGAGCACATCGCTGTAGGCCTTGTTCTTGGTGCCGGTCGAGGCCCAAAGCAGCCGCTGCGTCTTGGCGCCTTTTGCCGCCAGCGCCGCCCAGCGCGCGCCGCCGAACAGCCGCTTGTAGCGCTGATAGGCGAGCTTGGCATTGGCGACGGCGATCTTGCCCTTGAGCGCATTGAGGCGCGCCTTTTCATCGGGATCGTTGGCTTTGGCGATTTTTTCGTCCAGCAATTTATCGGCCGCGGTATCGATGCGGCTGACGAAAAAGCTCGCCACGCTGGCGATCTGCGAAACGTCGCCGTTGCGGGCGGCGAGCGCTTCGAGGCCGGACAGATAGGCCTCGACGACCTGCTCGTAGACCTGCTGCGCGAACAACAGCGTGATGTTGACGTTGATGCCGCCGGCGATCAGGTCGCGGATGGCGGGCAGGCCTTGCTGCGTCGCCGGCACCTTGATCATCAGGTTCTTGCGGTCGACCTCGTGCCACAGCCGTTTGGCCTCGGCGATGGTGGCTTCCGTGTCGTTGGCGAGATAGGGCGACACTTCGATGCTGACATAACCGTCGGCGCCGCGGGTCGCGTCATAGACGGGACGCAGAACATCCGTCGCCTGCTTGATGTCCTCGACCGCAAGCTGTTCAAAGATTTCGCCGACGGCGCGGTCTTCCGCCGCCAGCATGCGCGCGATGGCGTCGTCATATTCATCGGAGTGGCCGATCGCCTGCTCGAAGATCGACGGGTTCGACGTCACCCCGCGCAACCCGTCGTCATCGACGAGCTTCTTCAAGCCGCCGTTGGCGATGAATCCGCGGGACAGGAAATCGAGCCAAACGGCCTGACCATGATTCTGAAGCGACTGTAAGGGATTCATTATCGACCATTCCTTGCAATCTGCGATTCGGCGGCCTCAATCACCTTATCCGCCACGAAGCCAAATTTCTGCATCGAATCCCGCCTGGCAAAGGCAGATCGCGCACGGCTGAACCTAAGCGCTCATTGGTGCCGATATGCGAAATGCCCTCACGGAAAACGATTGAACGCTCAAGCCGTTCCCACAAATCGCGGTCAACCCTTGCCGGTGCGCGCTTTTGCCTCCCGGATGGCCCGCCATACGGCATAGGGCGTCGCCGGCATCGCCAGGTCGCGGACGCCAAGCTCGCCCAGAGCATCGAGGATGGCGCTGACGACGACGGCGGGCGCGGCCGTGGTGCCGCCTTCGCCGCCGGCCTTGATGCCAAGCGGATTGGTCGGCGACAGCACCTCGGCGATCTCGGTCCGAAACGGCGGCAGCGTGTCGGCGCGCGGCATGCCGTAGTCCATCAGCGAGCCGGTCAGCGGCTGGCCGGAATCGGGCTCGAGAAAGACCTGCTCCCACATCGCCTGGCCGACGCCTTGCGCGATGGCGCCATGGGTCTGGCCGTGCACGATCAGCGGATTGATGCAGCGGCCGACGTCGTCGATCGAGGCATAGCGCGTGATCGCCGTCTCGCCGGTATCGGCATCGATCTCGACTTCGCAGATCGCGGTGCCGTTGGGAAAAACCGGCTCGTGCATCTCGTTGTCGGCGACGACGGCGATGCCATCCTTCAGCGCGTCGGGCAGCTTGTGCCGCGCGGCCTCGGCGGCAAGCTCGAGAAAATCGAAATTGCGGTTGGTGTCGCGCGAGACGAAACGGCCGTCGGTGAATGAAACGTTCTCCGGCGCCGCGCCCATGACCACGGCGGCGATGGCCTTGCCCTTGGCGATCAGATCGACCGCGGCCTTCGAGAACACCGTCGCGGCGTGGCGCATCGAGCGGCCGGAATGCGAGCCGCCGCCGACCCGCACGACGTCGGTGTCGCCGAGGATGATGCGCACGCTTTCGGACGGCACATGAAGCAAGTCCGAAATGACCTGCGCAAAACTCGTCTCGTGACCCTGCCCGCTCGGCTGCGTGCCGATCACGACATCGACGCGGGCTGGTCCCGATTCATCTTGCGGCTGCACCTTGATGCGCGCCTGCTCGCGCGGCGCGCCGATCGAGGACTCGACATAGTTGGCAAGGCCGCGGCCCAACAGCCTGCCGCGGCGCTTGGCGTCGCGGCGGCGCGCGGCAAAGCCTTTCCAGTCGGCGATATCCATCGCCCAGTCCATGTTCTCTTGGTAGCGGCCGCTGTCGTAGAGCATGCCGACGGAATTGCGATACGGCATCGCGGCGGGCTTGATGAGGTTCTTGCGGCGCAGCGCGATGCGATCGACGCCAAGCTGGGCTGCGGCGGCATCGACCAGATGCTCGATGGCGAAGGTGACTTCCGGCCGGCCGGAGCTGCGGTAGGCGTTGGTCGGCATGGTGTTGGTGAACACCGCCATCGCGCGCAGCGTCGCCGCCGGAATGGCGTACGAGCCGGGGATGAGCCCCGAGCCTTTGCTCAGCGGCGACAGCGACACGCAGCGCGCGCCGACATTGCTGATATTGGTGGCGCGCATGGCGATGAAGCGGTGCTTGTCGTCGAGCGCCAGCTCGACCTTGGTCACCAGATCGCGCCCCTGGTAGTCGCTGAGAAACGCCTCCGAGCGCGTCGCGGTGAATTTCACCGGCCGGCCGATTTTGCGCGACGCCCACAGCACCAGGCCGAATTCGACGAACACCCGGTTGCGCGTGCCGAAATTACCGCCGACGTCGTGCGACAGCACGCGCACGCTTTCGGGCGGCACGCCGAGAATGATCGACATCTCGTTCTTCTGCCGCACCGCGCCGCCCGAGCCGGCATAGAGCGTGTAGCGGCCGGTCGCAGCGTCGTAATGGCCGAGCGCGGCGCGCGGTTCGAGCGGCACGCCGGTGACGCGGCCGATGTGGAAGTTTTTGGTCACCACCTGCGCCGCGCGCGCGAAGGCCTGGTCGGTTGCTTCCGCATTGCCGAACACGGTTTCGACCGCGAGGTTATTCGGCGCCTCGTCCCAGATTTTCGGCGCGCCCGGCCGCATTGCGTCCTCGGAATGCAGCACGAACGGCAATTCCTCGTAGCGCACATCGACTGCTTCGGCGGCATCCATCGCCTGCGCCTTGGTCTCCGCCACCACCATGGCGACGGCTTCGCCGACGTGGCGCACCTTGTCGGCCGGCAACAGCATGTGCGGGCCGGCGAACACGGCGCCGCCGCCCGGCCCGGTCAGCTTCATGTCGAATTTGGTTTTCGGCACCGGATCGTGCGGAATGGCATTGAGCTTGTCGGCTAAGCAATCGGCGCCGGTGAACACGCCGAGCACGCCCGGCATCGCCTTCGCCGCCGCCGCATCGATCGCGGCAATGCGCGCGTGCGGGTACGGCGCGCGCACCATCGCCGCATAGACCTGGCCGTCGAGACTGAAATCGTCGGTGAAGCGGCCCTTGCCGGTGACGAGCCGCTCATCCTCCTTGCGCGGCATCGGCTTGCCGATGAAGCGGTAACCGGTTTGGTCCGGTTTTGTCTTGTCGTCCATCGGGCCTCGCTCATTTGAGTGTCATCACCCGCGAAGGCGGGTGATCCAGTACTCGCAACGGTTCGAATTCGTCCTGCACCGCCTGTGATTACTGGATGCCCCGCCTTCGCGGAGCATGACAGGTCGAGACTTATGGCCTGTTGGTATTACACCTGCGGAATTATCGGCAACAAGAGGTAGGGCTGCTGCCCGGCGGCGAAATGCAGGGTGTTGCGGGTGGCGAAAACCGCCGCCGGCCGATCGTCCGCATCGACATGCAGGAATGGCCCGACGCCCTTCATCGGATAGGCTGCGTTCGGCAGGGCGATATCGCGGCCGTCCACTTCGTAATCCCGGCCGCGGATGGTGAGCGCCAGCCGGTAGCCGGGCGGCACGACGATCGAGGTCGGCCAAATCTCGATGTCAAGCTCGACCGGCTCGCCGGGCCGCAGCGGCCATTCCTCGTCGTGGGTGTGCCAGGGCCGGTATGGCAGCGATTGCGCCGGATCGAGCTTGCGATGGGACGCCCGCAGCCAGCCGAGCCCCACCGGCACGCGCGGATCGTTAGAGCCGATGAACGTGATCTCGTTGCCGTCCGGATCGAACAGACGCAGGGCGAGGAACAAGTCGGCGTCGGTGGTCGGCGACGACACCCACAGCTTGGCGGCGACCGGGCCGGTGACCTCAAAACTTTGCGCCAGCGGCGGCGTGCGAAACGTCAGCCCGTCGCCGCTGGTATCGTAGCTCAACGTCGTGGCGGCGTCCGCCGGTTGCGGCGTCAGCGCCAATTTGTCCGGCTGTAAAAAATATTTCGTCCATTGCGTGCGCTTGAGCGGCCATTCGTTCTCGCTGCGCAGCACGAACTTTTCATGGGGATGGCGGATGTTGAGCGATACGCGCGGCTGCTTGTCCCAGCCGGTGTCCTCGCCTTTGAGGAAATGGCCGAAGAACCGCCGCTGAAGATCATCGCCGTAATTGCTGTAGAAATGCGTGAAGTGGGTATCGCCGTGCACCTCCAGCCATTTTTGCTTGGAGCCGGCGCGCAGATAACCCTCGAAATTGCCGCGGGTGTGCAGGCCCATGCCGCCCCAATTGGCGGCCGACAAGAGCGGCGCCTCGATCGCAGCAAAGTCGGCGGTGCGGCTCGTGTGATAATCGTCGAGCAGGCGGCGCCGTTTTGCTTCACCCGGCGAGTCGGCTTGCAATTTGGCAAGCTCGGCTGCCGGCAGCGTGTCCGGACCGGCGACGAGTTCTCCGGTGACCACGCTCTTGGCGCCGCGGCTGCCGACGCCGTGCTGCACGCTCGCCACCTGGCGCGGATACCAGCTATTGAAAAAATCGCAAAGCATGCCGCCGTGCCGGCACAGCTCGCGGTAATAGTCGGATGAGCCTTCCCAGATGCACAGCGCGGCGAGGTGCGGCGGCTTCAGCGCGCCCACGGTCCACTGATTCATCGCGTAATAGGAAATGCCGTTGATGCCGACCTTGCCGTTGCTCCAGGGCAGCGTGCCGGCCCATTCGATGCAGTGATAGAGATCCAGCGTTTCGCGCGGCGACCAGACGTTGATCACGCCCGGCGAACGCCCCGCGCCGCGCGAATCGACGCGCACGCAGGCATAGCCATCCGGCACCCATTTTTCCGGATCGATCAGTTCCCAGTTCTGGTACTTGTTGCTCGATCCCGACAACACCTCGGGCGCCGCTTTGGTCAGCCGCGCCCAATTGCCCTGATAGCCCTCCTGGAACGACAGGCCTTTAGCATAGGGACCGTAACTGAGAATGACGGGATATTTGCCGCCGCCCACGGGACGAAACACGTCGGCGCGCAGCACGACGCCGTCGTCCATCGCGATGGGCGCATCCCAATCGATCTGCATGCCGTCGCGGATTTCGGATTTCATGGCGTTTGATCCAGTGAGTAGTCCGGATGAGCCTATCCTCCTTCGCTCGCTCAGCGAGCTTGGGAGGGGTAGAGTCCGCCGAAGCGCGGAGCGCGTAGGCGGAAGCGAAATCCGGGAGATAAAGAGCTACGCTGCCTCAAGCCGCCCCAGTTCCGTCTCGAATTCGAAGCGCAATTGGGCGCCTTCGTCCTCCGGCAACCAATTGGTCATCTGCGGAAAGATGGTGCGATAAAGCAAAATGCGCCTTTCGTCCCAAGGCATCTTTTGCGCCGCGCGAGCCTCGGCGAGGATCCCGTTCAGCTCCTCGCGAACCTGATCCGGATTGGCGCGATAGGCAGGCGTGGGCTGATCGTCGTCAGCCTCGTCGTCCAGGCCGAATAGGTTGCCCTGGCGGAAAGGAGCCATATCTCGCACGGTTCGGTTAGCAAATCAGCACGCGTAATCCGAACTGAAAGAAGCGAAAGCCGGGAGCGGCATTTGAGCCGAACATGCTTGACCCGGTTTTCGCTACTCTCAACCTATCCTACGCTATTTTGCTCGTTTGACAAAGTCGGCCAGGTCTTGAAGACGATGCTGCCAAAATAACGCGACGCGTTTGTTGTTCTGCACATCCTCACAGTTGGCCGGACTGTAAACGCCACTGAGAACGGCGGCCGGAATGACCTGCGCGGCGCCGAGCTGGCGATACCAGGTCTCCGCCTTGCCGCCGGTATCGTGCACGAGTCGCTTGTAGGAGTTGACGGCGGAATTGGAGACTTTGCATTCAATCGGCATCACGCGGTTATCGCGCAATCTAACAACGACATCGGCGCGCGTGCCCGCGAGGCGTGTTTCACCACAAAATTCGCCGGGATCGGGCGCGGCCGTGAGCATCGGGATTTCACGCACGGCAACCTCGGTGAAACCGGTGCCTGCGAGCAGGTCTTTAACGGCCTGCTCTTGCGCCTCTTGAGATGCGCTCCGGCGATGCGTCTCGACCTCGCGCGCTGCGGCCATCGCTGCGGACGCTACTACGGCCGTGCGGCGTTCTTCCTTGGTGGGCTGGCGATCGTCAGCCACCCACGGGAAGCGATGGGGATCAAGGATGGTGAGGACGGTATCACGGATGCGTGTTGCCTCCGCAAGATCGACGCGAACCCGTGATGGTGTAAGCGTTGCGTCGGCGATAGTCATAAGATCGTCGGCCGAAATGGGTGGAGCGGTGAGATAGCGGAAGGTTTTTTGTTCGTTCCTGCCGTCGACAAGATCGGCGATCAGCTCGGCGTCGACTGGGTCCTTGGCAATGTTGGGGAGCTGATCGATCAGCTCGCCGAAGATTGAAGCAAACTGGCTAAAAAACTGATTGTAGAGGTCGAGCGGTTCGTTAAGGCGCTCATTCCGAAACGCGCGCGTCGCCGTGCGCGCGTCGGCTTGCAGTTCGGCGAGCGACCACTGTTTGGGCGATGCCTTTTTCTTCGACGAGGTGGCCATGAATATCTTCTACGCGCGGGAGGCGGAGTCGCTCAAGCTCCTTCGGCTCGAACTTCACAAGGCCACCGGCGTAGACCCGGCCGCCGGCAGTGCTGGTATGGCGACGGAGATAGGCCAGAATCGCCTTCAAATCGGCCTCGGCGATGGGTTCGCGGGGGTAAAGACCATGAGCGATGTTGAGGTGCCGGGCGCCGGCGCGGTTGAGCACGAAGGCCGGCGCACGCCGAGCCATGTAGGTGCACAAGATCGCGGCCGGATGTTTCAAGCCGACTGACCACCATGCGCGGCGATGGGTGGCGATAAAGCTGTGATGGGCTTTGAGGCGCTTGGCCCATGTCAGGAAGTCATCGACCTGGGCGCGCTCGCATGCTGTCAGCTCGTCAAGGTCGACGGGAAGGTCGATCACGTTTTTAAGATGCGCGGCGCTTGCGAGCGTATCACCGGCGGAAAACAATTCGCGCGCCTTGGTGATGGCCGGGAACAAATAACGCTCCGGTAAGGGCGGCGTGTCTCCGTCCGCGATCCAAGCAACATTGCATCCGGTTACTTGGCCGCGATGGACTCTGAACAGCTCACCCAATTCGATGCCGTCGTGACACGGTGCCGGCGCCTGTCGAAGCAGTAGAGACCAGCGGGGTGCCGCCTCAACCGCGCTCCACTCGACAGCGGCGCCTTGCGACAGCGGGGCGAGCTGGTCAAGGGAGTCGACCGTACGAATGGTGAACTGATCGGGTCGCCGCCCGACGCGAAAGCATGTGATCGCGCCTGTAGTGAAGGTGCCGGAGAACGGCAAAGCCGCTGGGTTGATGACATGCACTGCGGTTCCGCCGAGTCCGTCGGCGAGCATTCGGCGCAACACTGAGCCGTAATTCACGTCGAGCCATTCGGCCGCGGTGATGAACGCACCGAAGTCACCCGGGCGGGCGAGCTGGCGGGTTTTCAAGAAAAAATGGACGTGGAGCCCGGCGAGGCCGCTTGCCGTAAAGCCGAGCGATCGCGCGGCGTCGCCAAACCATGCTTTCCATTTCGGCTTTATGTCGTGGTGTCGAACATAGGGCGGATTGCCAACAAAAAGAGTAGAGCCGTCGATCGCGGGTAACGTGAGATCGCGATAATCGACGAGATGGTTCGTTAGGCGCTTGGCGTAGCCGAGCACAGCGGCGTTCGCGCGCGTCATGAGGGCGGCGAGTGGGTCGATCTCGACGGCGATCAGCTCCGCTTTTGGAAACACCTTGGCGGCGGCGGAAACAAAGCGACCGCTGCCGGAGCCAGGGTCGACAATGCGTTGTGGTACAGTGTCTGTCTCCGCCGCCCATGCGATCATCGCGTCAATGATCGACTTGGGTGTATAAGTGGCACCTTGGTTACGCCGTTCCGCGGGACTGCGGAGGCGGCAAAACGCTTCGCCAAGAGGATCATCGCCGGCCCGGATCGCGTCACGTATGGCTTTGAGTGTGCCTGTCGACACTGTTCGTGCTCGTGGCACAAGCTGGCGCTCGGCCGCTGACAGACGAACCTTCTTACCGATGAGCGCACCGGCAACTGCTGCTAGATCGCGCTCGGTCGCGATCATGATCGCCCCTTTGAGGTCTTCGTTTTCTCGTATAGCGCCCACATTTCCTCGAGAAGTACTTTCAGCCGGATTTGACGCCGGCCGGCCTCCGCTTTGATCTTGCTTGCGAGTTCGGGGGAGAGGCTGAAGCCCACGATCCGGCGCGGTTTCGGCTTCGGCGCTGAGGGGTCGGGTGTCTGTGTCATGCGATTGCTTGGTAGTCGACTCGTCGACTCTGGGCAACCTGTTGAGGGTCGAAATTATCGCTTTCCACCGCTCTGGATTTTCGGCGGTGTCTTCGCCCTGAAGACGGCTGAGCAGCCACGACATGGACATACCAAAGATAAGAACAAAATATGAACATCTCGTCAATAGGCAGTCCTTATTTATGTGACATTTCTCTTGACATGCGTCCCCATTTCCGTTACAATCCGCAAATCTCGCTCCCGTTAAGGACGCCATTCGGTGACCCCGGCTGGCGGAGCGAGAGCGGTTCCCGCGGGCGGCGGTTCGTCACCGCCGCTCCCGGGCGGCTCCGGGGATATACGCCCGGCCGGCACGACGACCGGTCTGCGAGGCAACTCGCTGCACTGGAACGGCGGGGAGCGGGTAACGCCCGCTCCTGCGTAGTTCCGTCCCAGGAAGCGCGTAACTGGAGTTGAGCGGTGGCGTTCGGTCGCTGCCGCAAGCGCCGTGGTGGGACGCCGACAGGCGAGCGGCCCCCACCCTTCCCTCCCCCGC